>ERZ761584.6-NODE-6-length-140716-cov-16.067460_pt1 | contig 140716 bp, 181 predicted proteins | sample MGYA00512168_ERZ761584 | MGnify/ENA primary metagenome ERZ761584 (study PRJEB28899, sample SAMN03785564) | bioreactor sludge metagenome | biome: EBPR Sludge; feature: EBPR Bioreactor; material: 0.22µm filtered reactor supernatant | place: Saint Lucia: Queensland...
GCGGGGGAGGCGGCACCGGCCGGCTCCCCCCGAACAGCATCCGCAGGATGTCGCGCAGCGACATGGCTTACCCTCCGCCGAACTGTTGTTGCATAACCGCCTGGCCGCCGGCCGTCTGGGCCTGCTGCCGGATGTTGTCGATGGTGGACTTCACGAGGGCGTGCAGCGCCGGGTGCTTGCCCTTGAGCTTGGTCATCTCGCTCTGGCGCTGCGACTCGGGCATGGCGAGCAGGTTGTTCGCCCACTGCTCGGCGATGCCCTGCATCTCCTCCATCGTGGTCTGCTGGTTGGGCAGCGGCGGGTTCGCCACCTGCATGCCCTGGGCGGCAGCCTGTTGCGGACCGGCCGGGGCGCCTCCCTGCGCTCCGGCCGGCGCGGCGCCTCCCTGCGCCGCAGCGGCGGCGGGGTCTGCCGGGGCTCCGCCCGGAGGCGCCATCCCTGGCGCCTGACCCGCCGCCATCTGGTCCATCATGCCGGCCGTCTCCATCTCCTCTTGGATCTTGGCCTGCTCCTTCTGCTTGAACGACTCCTCCTCGAGGGTCTGCCGGGTCTCCTGCTTGAAGTCGAGGCCCAGGCCCCGGAGGGCGGTCGTCTGGCTGATCTGCTGCGCCTGCATGAGCTGCAGCTTCGCCATGACGTTCTGCATGTCGTCGACCATCGTCGGCTGCATGAGCTGCCCGGTGGCGGGCTCCCAGCCCAGCGAGTCGGCGAGGCTCGTGAGGAGCCAGTGGATGAACCCGTTGTAGCTGTGCGTCAGGTACGTCCACGACGACTGGAACAGCCGGATGGCCGGCAGCATCGCCTGCAGGGACAGCGTCCCCTTGTACAGCTCGGCGGGCATGCCGAAGCCGTTGAGCAGCATCGCCACGCCCTGCTCCAGCAGCTCGCTCGGGGCGAGCTGGTTGGCCTCGCCGCCGAGGATCTGGTACTGCACGGGCTGGCTGAGGAAGTGCCACGTCGCCGGGTCGATGCGGTGGCGGCGGAGCATCCAGTCCACCTCGCCCCGCAGGCCGCCCAGGTCGATGCCGAACAGCGGGTCGCCCGCCTCCGGGTTGGAGCTGGTCTGCGGCGCCGGCGTGAGCACCCGCATCGGCACGATGTAGTCCATCGCGATCGCCTCGTTGTACCGGTGCAGCACCTGGGTGTACCAGGCGTGCCGGAAGTTAACGAGGGTGCGCGAGACGCCCCAGCCCCGGGCGCGGACGCCGGAGAGCGTGGGCTCGTACATGTGGAAGACGACGCCCTTGTCGAACAGCAGGAAGCCGCCCCGCTCGATGGCCTCGACCACCTCCCAGGGGACGCCCTCCAAGATCTGCGGGTCGCCCCGGCGGACCTGCGTGCGGTAGTCCTCGGGAATCCGCCAGACGTACTCGCGGTGGTCGCGGAACGGGTCGTACCGGATCTCCATGTCGTACACCGGCCAGCGGTGGACGCGGACGTCCTTCTCGCTCGTGCTACGGCGGTCGACGCGGTGGAACGGCCCCTCGAACTTGCAGTTCGGGTTCGGGCACCGGCAGTAGAACTTGGGCATCTGCCAGCGGAAGCCCCACTGCTCCTTGTGCGCGAGGATCTCGCGGAGCGGGGCGTCGAAGTAGCACTTCGGGCAGACCAGGTACCGGCGGAACGGGATGATCAAAGAAGTAAACGAGTTCCCGTAGCAGTTTTTCGTGAGCACCCCGTTGTCGATGACGAAGGTGTGCGTCTGCATCTCGACGGCGCAGAACACCTCATCGACAACGCCGGTCTTGCGCACCCCCTTGACGGAGATGTACTCGCCGTACTTGGTCGGCTTGAAGTTCTTCTCGAAGTTCTCCCGGTGGGCGGGGATCAGGAAGTCGTCGGCCCGCATGAACCGCTTCAGCAGGGTGACGAAGTGGATGGTGCTGTCGTAAACGGCGTCAGGGTTGCCGTTGACGGACGACAGGTCCACGAGCCGCCGCTGGGCGCGGATCGGGCCGGCGACCATGCCGATTCGGGGGAGCTGCTCGGCCACGACCTCCAGGGTGGCTTTGGCCTTCTGGGTGAGGACGGCGCAGCCGTAGGTATCGACCGTCCCGTCGGCGGCCAGGAACCCGCACACGAACCCGTACCAGTAGCTCGGGCTGGCCTCGTTGGCCGGCAGTTGTTTGTACTCGGCCGGCAGGCCGTGGATCTTGATAAGGTTCTGGTCCGGGTACTCCCGTGGCGACGAACCGCAGCCATCGAAGTAACGCAGCATGGCCGCGTCCTTCGCGCCGTAGAAGTTCGCCACGCCCTGGTCGCCGTGGTTGTAGGTCGATCCGTCGCCGAACACGAACCCGTGCCGGACGCCCTCGTAGTAGTCCTCGTTCTTCTCGGGGCGCGGGGCGACCGTCCGGGGGACGTGGTGTCCTGGCAGCAGCTTCGACGTCGGCAGCGTCACCCGCTTGCCGGAGTGGTTCTTGACGATCCACTCGTGCTCGGGAGTCGCCAGCACGGTACGACCGTCGCTGAACTCGACCTCGAGCAGTTCCTGACGGCCGAACGACTTGAACTCGGCCGTGCGGAACACGCCGTCCTGCGACAGCACGTCCACCCTCTTGCCGGCCAGATCACGCAGCTTGAACACGCCGTTGCGGGTGACGGCTTTGGTGTCGCCGTGGAAGCAGAGGAAGTCGAGGCCGACCTCGTGCAACACCTTCTTGATGTCGATCGTGGACTCGAGGAACGTGTTGTACTTGTCCTGCTCGTCCTCGCCGAGCCGCTCGCCCTTGACGCCCTTCACCTCGACGGACGTGATGAAGTACGAGAGCACCCGGCGGGCCGCCTCGCGCACCATCGAGTTCGAGTGGAAGATGAACTCGCAGTAGCGCAGCGCGTCCCGGATGTTCTCCGGCATGACCGTGCTGGCGTAGTCGCAGAACGGGTCCGGGAACGGGTTCGCCCCGGGGCGGTTGAGGCCCCAGGTCTGACCGACGTTGCTCTCGAACAGGCTCATGGGTCATCCTTGCCCGGTGAGGCGAGCGGCCACTTCCTGGGCCATTCGGGTGGTGGCGTGGTCGGCGGGGTCAGAGGACGCCGCCGGCCCCGCCGGCGCGGAAGTCGAGCCTGTCGACGAGGCTTCCTTCGTTCCCTGGGCTGTCTTCTCGGGGGGCGTCCGCCCCTCCTCGATCACTCCCCTCTTCTCCATCGAACTGGCCCTCCGTGGCCGGCTGTTCGGAGGTCAGCTCCTCCTGCCCGCCCATCTCGGGCGGCAGGGGGCGCTCCTCCGCGATCGGAACCAGGCAGAACTCGAACGGCTCGTGCCGGAACACGATGGACCCGGGCTTGAGCAGGTACAGCTTCTTCCCGTTCTCGACGTAGGCGCCCATCGGCTGGTCGCCGCCGGTGGCGAGGCGGGAGGTGTACGGGTGGAAGTCGGCCCCGCCGGCGTACCGCGTGTCGGTGACGAACACCAGGAACCCGGGCACGCGCTTGACCGCGTGGTACCGGAAGCTCATCGAGGCGTAGCCGGGGATGTCGAAGTGGACGCGGACTTGTGGTGGCGCTACGACATTTTGCGCCAGGGTGGCGGCGGGGTGGTTGTGGGCGCCGCCGTCCACCGTGTCGGCCGGGCTGCCGACGCGGACCGGGGCGGCAGCCTGGGCCTGCTGCTGGCGGAGGCCGGCCAGGACGCGCTTGCGCTCCTCGGGGTCGAGGTGGCGGACGTTGGGCGGGGCCTTCTGCCCCCCGGCGGCCCGCTTCTCGAGGTCGATGGAGGTGCAGTTGTCGTAGCCCGGGTCGACGACCACCTTCGTGATCTTCTTGTCCGGGCAGGTGGTCCGCTCCGCCTCGCTGGCGATCTTCGCGGCAGTGGTGGGTTCCGGCATCCCGTTCTTCCTTGAACGCGGCGAGATCTGGGTGCTTAGCCCAACATTATGCGCCGTCTGATGGGTAAAGGAAAGGGCAGACCGGGCGGGACTTTCGTCCCGCCCGTCAAGCTCAATCCTCACCCGGTAAACTTCTTCGACCAGCCCTCACGCAGGGACTCGAGGTCGACGGTGATCGGCCCCTCCTCGAACCGCAGCCCGTTCCGCCCCTGGCCGTCCTCGCAGATCACCTGCACGGCCGCCCGCTTCGTCTCGTCGACGTTGGGCGCCCGCTCGAAGATCTGCACGGCGTCGCCGAGCTGGCTCGGGCAGAACCGCACGTCCCGGAGCACCAGCCCCCGGTGCATGAAGTCCCGGCTCCGGATCGTCTGGCGGGCGACGAACTGCATCGTCTTCTCGCCGAACGTCTTGAGGAGCTGCTCGTAGGAGTTGTACACGGCCCTGGGCAGGATGTCCGCCAGAACCGTGCCGGGCGACACCTCGACGTCCGTCTGCACCCACGGCCGGAGCACGGCGTGCTCCGGGAACTCGGGCTGCAGGCCGTCGTGGCCCATGTCCACGATCACGAGACCGTCCGACCGCACCACCTCCTTGACCGTGCCGCCGAACTCGGCCACGCAGCACGGGTGGGGCGGCCCGGCGTAGCTGGGCTTGAGCGACTCGAGGACACACCGCCGGGTGAACGGCGTGACCTCCGGGTCGACGAACCCGATCTGCTCCGGCCGGAACGCCGCGTAGTAGTCCGGGATCTGCAGCCGCATCGCCGGGGCCGCCTTCCCGTCGGCCACGATCTCGACCGCCGCGTCGAGGTCGAGGCCGAGCCGCAGCGTCGTCCGCTTCCTGGCGTCGATGATCACCCCGCCCGGCGACGCCCGGTCGAACGGGGGGTACTTCAGGTCGTAGGCGCAGACCATGTTGTCCGGCCCGCCCAGCGTGATCCGCCCGTCCTCGCCCAGGCGGCTCTTGTACCCGACGTACTGGATGGCGACCAGGTAACCCTGGCGGGTCCGCTTCCAGCGGCGGCGGAGCACGAAGTGCGTCATCGACCCGAGCGGCATCAGGTCGCCGTGCTTGAACTCCAGGGCCTCGACCCCCTGGCTGGACGAGAAGGACAGGAGCCCGAACAGGTTCCGTTCCTTCTTGCGGCTGCGGGCCTGCACCTGCTCCTGGTGCCGCTGGACCTCGAAGCTGAAGCGCTGCTTCTTCTGCGGCGGCACCTGGACCATCTTCATCGCGAACGCGACGGCCTTGTCGAACGCCTCGAGGTCGGGCGGGGCCGCGACCGGGGCTTCGACGACTTCGGGGGCGGCAGCGACGGTCTCGGCGACCTCGGCCGGCACGGTGATAACGTCGGACATGGGTAGACTCCCTGAGAAGGTGTTGAACACATAAATCACCTGCCCTCTGTGGGCTGTAAAACGAACGCGGGCCAGCGACTCAGTCGCCGACCCGCACGAACCGGGGGATCTGGTGACCGTCGAGGTCGACGGTGCCGGTGAACATCTCGAACGGGCGGACCCAGAACTCTTCGTCTTTCTCTTCGAGCGGGATGGGGCGGTACACCACCATCGGCTCCAGGGTCTCGGAGTGTCTGGCGACCCCGAGCACCCAGTAGTAGTTGCCCTTGTAGTGCCGGTACCGCCCGACGGGCAGACGCGGCAGCGGCGGCAACTCGTCAGATCGACCTGGACTCTCCTGGGGATTCGACACAGTCGCCTCCAGTGATGCTGGTCGTCCGCTTCTCGACCTTCCTCTCGTACTCCTCGAAGTCCATGAGCCGCTTCTCCCGGCTGCCGCCGGGGGAAGATGGCGCGAAGACGACTTCGATGAACTGGCCCTTCCGGCCGGTATGGAGAACTTGGCGGCCGTTGATGAAGCGACGCAGTCCCACTGTTCTCTCCATGTGAAAGGAAAGCTCCACCTGTAGCGGACCTACAGGTGGAGCAATGGATTATGACCGGATTTGGTGACGCTTTAAGTCACACGCCCAGGCCGGGCCGGGTGCCCCCGTCGCCGGGCAGCGCGACGGCGTCGACCTTCGACGCCATGTCCCCCTCGGGGTCGATGTCGATCTGCTCGCCGGGCGGCATGTACAGCGGGATCGGCGTCTGCCCGGGCGGGAGCAGGTGGCGGTAGGGCGGGCGGCTGATGTGCCACCGCTCGCCCCGGAACACGAACGCGTTGACGCTCTGGCCCTGCAGCTCGGTGAGCCGCATGATCAGGTCCTTGACCGTCTCGGGCTCCGTGCAGGTTGGCGCGCCGCTCTCGGGCACGACCACCAGGTAGAGCTTCTGGCGGGCCATGAACTCCTTCGACTCGTCCACCTTGCTGATCTGCTCGAGCAGCTCGCGGACGTTGCTACTGCCCGGCGAAGGGCTCGGGCGCGTCGGCACCCTGTACGGCAGATTCACCGCCCCCTCCGGGGGAGTACTCGGGCCAGACGTGGGGTTGCTCATCTGTCTTCTCGGCCTCCTGAGCCGGGTTGGGGTCGTACACGATCGTGACGGCGATCAGCATGGACCGCGTCGTCATCTCCTTGTCGAGCCACGACGGGGTGATGGACGGCGCCGACGCCGACGCCACCTGCACCCGCTCGGCCTCGACCCACTCGTTGATCTGGGCGTCGACCGGCGTCGACAGCCGCACGGGCTCCCACTCGCCGGGGGCGGCGCCGGGCGGGCGGCGGTACACGCGCTCCTCGACGAACACCTTCGTCTTGAACCTCATGACCTCTCCCCGAAGACGGCCGCCGCCATCTGGGTCACCTTGTCCTCGGCCGGCGACACCCGCAGCCGGGGCAGGTAGTCGACCGGGTTCCTCCGGGGCGGCATCTTGCGGAAGAACGGCGGGGGCAGGAAGCCGGCGTAGCTCTCCAGGTGGTACAGGCCGTCGCTGGCCGACACCCCGACCGGGTGGAACGGGATCACGAACGGGGCCGGGTCGGACCCCCGGACCCACAGCTTGGGGTCGGGCATCCGCCCCTCGTGGACGAACGTCGTGACGTACCGCTTCCGCCCGGGGTCGGCCAGCATCAGCGTGTTCAGGTACGGGTACAGCTTCGCCCACACCGGCCGCTCGCACCCCATGAGCAGGTGGTTGTAGTGGTCCCGGTGCTGCGGGTCGCCGATCCGCAGGCCGGAGAACAGCCTCTCGGCGAACTGGACGGCGAACACGGCGCCGACGCAGTCGTTGGTGACCATCCACTCCTCGACCGGGTCGGCCTGGAAGCCGGCGTGGGTGAACAGGAGGGCGTGGGTGAAGAAGACGTAGTCCCGGGCCAGGTCCTTGAGGCTGTGGGCGAGCTGGACCTTGCCGATGTGCGGCAGGCTCCGGGCCTCGGCCGCCGACAGCGACGGCGCGGCGGCCACGCCCTCCTCCCGGGGCAGCTCCCCGGTCGGGACGTTGCTGATGGGGCAGCCCGCGAGGGCGTCCTCGCGGGCCTTCACCAGGCGTGCGACCTCGTCGTCGGTCATCCGTGCCTCAGCAGGTTGGTGGCCTTCACCAGGTCGCGCACGAGCAGGGCCTGCTTGTGCGGGTCGGCGAAGCTGTCGGTCGCGAACGGGATCCCGAAGTACGCGGCCATCGCGAACGGGCTGATCCGGTCCCGCTCGCCCTGCGTCCCGAGGATGATGTCCACCGGGTCCATCAGGTATGGGTTGTGGTACCACACGCGGGGCGGGAAGTCGGGCTTCGACTCCTTCAGGCACTCCAGGCCGACGATCCGCATGAAGTTCTTGACGTCGAACCCGAACAGGTACTTGCCCCGGGTCGGCTCGGCGCTCAGCCGGTAGTCGAAGTCGAGGCCCGAGCGGGTGAGCAGCCAGTCGAGGAAGCCCACGCCGGCGCGCACGTTCTCGTCGCTCCGGTAGTCGATGACGAGGTTGCCGTCGAAGTCGAACACGGTGACGTGCGCCACCTCGGCGGTCAGGGGCAGCCGGCCGGCCTCGGCCCGCTGCTCGTTCTTGGCCCGCTCCTGGTGCTCGGCGATGGTGCGCGGGTCCTTGTAGTTCTTGGGCACCTTCGGCTCGCCCAGGTACTGCTCGAAGTCCGGGCGGGGCTTGGTCAGGTAGCCGATGAAGAAGCTCATTTGGGTGGTTTCCGGTAGGGGATGCGGACCGTCTTGTTCCCGCTGACGTCGCGTAGCACGACCTCGGCCCCTTCGATCTCCGCCGTGATGGGGTAGGCGAAGTCTTCGGCCCTCATGTAGTCCGCCACCCGCTCCTTCGGCCCGACGGGCACGCCGAAGAGGATGGCGGCGTTGCGGCTGCGGCACACGCCCCGCAGCTTCCGGGCGACCCGGAGCACGCGGTCCGGGCCGGGGTCCGGCTTGTTGTTCGAGTGGTACACCGGGCGGCAGTAGTGCAGGGCGTCGTCGACCACGAACAGGTCGGCGTCCACCACGCCCGAGCGGTGGGCGTCGTTGTAGGTGCCGCCCCACTCGTTGGCCGGGACCACCGTCGTGCGGTCGGCCGTGTACAGCGAGACGGCCGAGTAGTGGAGGATCTTCGGCTTCTGGGCCGAGTCGCGGGCCGTGTTGACGGCGTGGGCGAGCGCCCAGTTCACCGCCGTCTGGCCGCCGATGATCATGGTCGGGACGGAGCGGTTGAGCGGCGACGGCAGGCCGCAGTCGACGGCGAAGGAGACCCGCTGGCGCTCGGCCTCCTCCTTCTGCTTGGCGACGCGGGCCAGCTCGTGCTTCCGCAGGTTGACGTGCTCTTTGGCGTACTCGACCGCGTCCTCGGTGAGGAGCGGCAGGTGCCGGAAGTCGAGGCCGGCCGCCTGCTCGTCGCGGGCCACCCCGTGGATGACGTAGGCGATCTCCGCCTCCGGGTCGTGCCGCTTGAGCAGCTTCTCCATGTCCCTGTGGACGGCCTGGAGGAGCAGCGTCGCGGCCGCCCGCATGCGGACGAGCTCCGCGTACCCTTTGGTCCGCTGGAGCTTGGTGTGGAGCTCCTCGTCGCGCTTGTCGAGGAGCCTCTGGAGTGCCTTCTTGTCGTTCTTCTCGTTGACCGTCAGCTTGGCAGGCATCCGTGCCACCTTTCTGGCCTAGAAGTTCTTCCAGACGACTTCTTCCTTGACGTCCTTCGTGGACTTCTTGCTGGCCTTGTTGTCGATCTCGAACACCTTCGTGTTCCACCGCTTCAGGTGCTTATCGTACAGCTTCGACTTGTACCCCGACAACAGCACCCTGGCGTTCTTCAGGCCGACGAGGGTTTCGAGCAGCTCCTCGTGCTGCTCGAGCGTCATCTCGTGGTCGTACACGTCGGCCGACTCGCGGATCTTGGCGCCGTCGCTGTCGGTCACCAGGTACGGCGGGTCGAGGTACATCAGCACCCCGGGCTTGTCGTACTTCTTGATCTGCTTGAGGAACGGGCCGTCGAGGACCAGCACCCGCCGCATCCGCTCGGCCACCTGCGGCAGCCCGTCGACGGCGGTGTAGTACGCGCTCACCTGCTCGTTCATCCCCCGCCGCAGACGGCTGGTGGACACCGGGGCGAACGCGTCGTTGCGGCCCGACATGGACTGCCGGGCCACCACGAAGAACGCCCACGCCCGGTCGAGCGTGTCGGCGATGCCGGCCTTCAGGTCGTCCTGGGCCGTCTTGAACTCGACCTCCGAAAACGGGGTGTTGACCACGCGGCGGTGGAACACCTTGAACAGGCTCTCGTCCTGCAGCACCCGCCAGAAGGTGGTCAGGTTCTTGTTCAGGTCGCAGACGATCTCGCTCTTGCCCTCCGGGTTGTGCCGGAGGAGCACCGAGCCGCCGCCGAAGAACCCCTCGAAGTAGGTCCGGTATGTGTCCCGGGGCGGGAACAGGGCGACGATCTCCGTCGCCAGGTAGTGCTTCCCGCCATGTATTTTGAGTGGCGTGGTCAGAGTCTTCTTGGGCATCGTCATCCTTTGTAGAGGCGGTCGATCTCGGTCTTCAGTTCTTCCCAGCACTTGCGGCAGAGGACGAACCCCCCGCCGCAGGAGTGGCACTCCGTGTCGCCGATCGCGACGCATTCAGTAGCCGTCGAGCTCGCACGGAGCTCATCGAGCGCGGCCCTCATCTCGGGGCCGGGTTTGACGCTTCCGACGATCCGCTGGTGGGCTCGGACGTGGCACAGCCCGCAGACGGCGCTTCGCCGCTCGATTCCGTAGGCGAGGGTGGGGGAGATGGGAGCGGCGAGACGCCCTCCCGAGTCAAGGGGGGAAGCCCGGGGGGCATCTGCTTGGGCGGCAGCGGCGGCGTCGCAAACGGGTGCGACTTGGCGTTCTGCTTCGCCTTCTCGTGCTCCCGCCACTTCCGGGCGAGCTCCGTGACCTTTTCGCCTCTTCGCCACGGGTAGACCTCCTCGCTCTCCCCGTCCACCTTGTCGGCGATCCCGGGGGTGACCCCGATGTGCCGGGTGGCGAACTTCATGGCGTCGAGGACGTCCTCGACGCTCTCCGCGACCTCGTGGCACTGGCCGCTCCGCAGCGACACCACGCACCGGCGGACCTCGCCGGCGAGCGGGTCGCTCGCGTAGGCGGGCGGCTCGTGGACCCCCACGAGCTGGTTCATCAGCACGAACAGCGGGCGCTTCGGCTCGCTCTTCTCGGCCACGCTGTTAGCCAGGCGGAACTCGAGCAACATTACGGGATCTCCGATTCGGGTATCTGAAGTCGACCCAGCCTCGGCCTCCGTGCCCTCTTCCGTGGCGTCTCCGACGTCACCGGCCGCGCCTGCGGCTCAGGCTCTGCTTCTTGTGCCCCGTGCTCAGGTGGCACTGCACTCGGTAGGCTTGCATGCTCTCCAGCGTCTTCTCGGCCTGGGACTTGTACGTCCCCGGCGACTTGCGCTTCTTCCCGCCGTGCTTCTTGCTCATGGCCGGGCTCCTGGGCCTGCCTCGGCAGGCCGGTCGAGTACTGCTCCAGCGTCAGTAGGCAAACGAACGCGGCGTCGGCGATGTTGTCGTAGCCCGCGTTCTCGTACTCCTCGGCGTCCATGTCGGACCCGAAGAGGGCGTTGCACGCCCGGATCATGTCGCCCTTGTTGGCGTTCCCCTTGCCCGTGGCCCGCTTCTTGATCGTGCCGATCGGGAAGCTGGTGACCGGGACGCCGTTCTCCTCGGCCCAGGTGCAGACCGTGGCCTTCAGGGCGCCGAACCACTCGCACGCCGTGGCCGCCCGGGCGACGATGGCCCCGGCGTTGAACCGGTTGGGCTTCTCGGCCGGGGTGTACTTCACGTCCTCGAACGCGATCAGGTCGGGCTCCATCACCGACAGGAACTGCCGCAGCCGCACGAAGCGGATCGCCCCGCTGTCGTACGGCCCGGCGGACAGGTCGAACTGCCCCAGGTGCATGGCGAGCTTCTCGGGGTCGAGCCGCTGGCCGTCCTGCATGTAGGTGAACGCGTACCCGCAGTTGGTGCCGAGGTCGAGCCCCAGCACGAGGTTGGACTTCGCCGGGCGCTTGAGCCGCTCGGCGAACAGCCACGGGTCACGCTCAATCCGGTGCTTCGCCATCCGGCTTCGCCTCCGCCCAGCCCCGGGCCTGGAGCTTCTCCAGGTGGGACTGGAACTTGTCCGTGGGGATCCACCACCCCCCGAGGTAGACCTCGAACTGCCGCAGCTCTTCGTCCCACCCGACGCCGTCCATCGGGTACGGGCTGCTCTCCACGTCGCGCGGGTCCAGCCGGATCCCCATCCCGAGCTGCGGGGCGAACGGGAGCTGGCCCCGCCGGTGCATGCGCACCGGCTTGTTGTCCTTCGACGAGTCGTCGACCACGTCGATCATGTACAACACGTCGAACATCACTTCAGCCTTCCCTGGCCCACCGGTGTCTTGACGGCCCTGTCGTGGGGCCATCCCTTGTCGATCCGGTACCACAACGTCTTGAGGGCGACGCCGTACTCTCTGGCCCAGTCCGCCATGCACTTCGTGACGCCATCCACCGTCAGCATCACCGTGTCGCGTTTGTTCTTGGCCTGCTCGCCCGCCGTCGCCCAACAACAGTTGTCGGGCGTGTAATTGCCGCTCGACAGCTTCCTCTCGATGGTCAGTCTGTCGGGGGCTTCGCCCATGTCGGCCAGGAAGTTCTCGAAGCCACTGGTGCCGCGCCACCGGCCGCACACAGTCACTCCGACGGCGCCGTACCACGGGTAGCTGGTGTTGCCCTTGTTGTAGCACCGGCTGATCATACCCCACCAGATTTTGTAGGTGCGGGTGTGACTCAGGCCGTGCGTCTTCGAGCGGTCGGCGGTCTTTTCGTTTCTCAGGCAGCCGCACGAGTCCGTTCGACCGGACGTGAGGTTGCCGCCGAACACCTTCCTCACGTTACCGCAGACACAGCGGCACCACCAAAAATGACCGGCTCCTTTCTTGCCGGCGTAGCCCAAAACTTCCCACCGGCCGAAGTCCGTTCGACCGGTCAGGTCGTTGAATCTCGGGTTATCCGGAGGCGGGACCGCCTTCCATGAGTTCCCGGTAGTGCTCGAACAAGTAGTGCGTGAGCGCCGCATCGAAGTCGGCCTCGTGTGCCCTGGAAAGATCCAGACTGTGCTTCTTGTGCAGATTGTACTTGGGCACACAAAACTTGTCTAGGGCACAGCGGATCTTATTCCCGCCCAGGTGGTAGCCCCGGCTGATGAACTGCAACCAGGTCTCGCCCGGCTTGATGGCCGGGTAGAGCTGCACGCCCTTCTCGAGGGGCAGCGTGTCGTAGTACTCCCCCTCGCGGAGGAGGAACCGGGCGTCGAGCACCTCGTTGAAGTGCTTGTCGAGCATCGGCTGGTCGTGCCGCAGCCCGTTGTGCCCGACGAACGCGAACCCCGTCTGCCGGCAGGTGTCCACGAGCTCGCGGAACTGCCGGAGCGCCTCGTACGGGGCGATGCCGTCCCGCTGCAGGCGCTCGACCGTCATGTCGAAGATGTTGCCGGTGGCGAACCCGTCCTTGTACTCGACGTGGTCGCGGGTGCGCTGGAGCCGCTGGGCGAACCACTCGGCCCACCCCTCGCCCTTGCCCCGGGTCCAGTCGAGCATGACGGCGCCGCCGTCGACCATCACGCGGTCCTGCACGAGAGCCCAGCCGATCTGGATGACGTAGTCGTCCTTGATCGAGAGTCCGCTGGTCTCCACGTCGAACGCGAGGTACGACTCCGGCAGCGGCCCGAGGCGGGCCGTGGCGTGCCGGAGCCACATCGTGGGGTTCACTTCTGCGCCTCCGTGCGCTTCGAGACGGGCCGACTTCCTGTCAGCCCTTGCGGAAGAGGTTCCTAATCGAACGGGCGGTCTTGGTAACCCACCCCACCGTGCGCCGCCAGGCCAGGCTGGCGTTGAGCTTCCGTCGGGCATTCTCCGCCGCCTCTCTGATCTCTTTGTCGTTGAGCGGGTCGGCGTCCCCCTCGATAGTGACGTCGCGGATGGCTACAAAAAACGCACCCGTCAGCACCCGGCCGAGCTGGATCATCAGCGCGGCCTGGGCTGCCGGGTGCAGGTCGAGGAAGCCGGACTGCTTCAGGGCGTCGACGGGGAACTTGCACTCCGGGTCGCGGCAGATGTTGAAGAACTTGGCGTACGCGGCGCACGCCTCGCCGATCTGGGCCTCCGTCACCCCGCAGTGCCGCAGGTAGTCGGAGAAGATCGGGTCCCACTGGTCCTCGGCCAGGCCGTCGAACGCGACCTGGCAGAGGTTCTGCCACACATAGGCGATGTCCCGGCTCGGGTTGTACCGCCGCAGATCCACATGCCCCCGGATGTTCACCGTCGACCTCCCTGTCGGTACACGAACTGTGGTGAAACTATATCTCACCGGCCGGCGGCTGGCGAGGTCATCCTTGAGTGACGCCGTCCACCAGCGCGGCGGTGTTCTCGAAGACGTGTTCGAGCTGCTCCGCCATGCCGAAGCGGCCGGCGTTGTGTTCGATGGACTTGCGCAGGTTGCCGTTGTTGTGCCGCAGGGTCGCGGCCTTCCAGTCGCAGAACATCTCCACGAGCTGGAGCAGGTTCATCTCGTTCACCGGGGACCGCTCGACCTTCAGGTCCCGCTCGAGCCGGGCCAGTATCACCCGCTTGTAGTGCTCCGGTATGGCCGGGCTGTCGCCGACGTACTTGATCGCGGCCTCGAACTCCGCCGTGTCGGCCGGGTCCGGCCCCTTGAAGTGCTCGGGGTGGTGGTCGTTGTTCGCGTAGTGATGGTCCAGGGCCGGCCCCATCGCCTTGCGGAACCCCTCGTACTCCTCCGAGCCGTAGGTCGACCCCGCCAGCTTGGGGGTGTACTCGGTGAACAGCTCGACCTCCGGGGAGGCGAGCTTCGACTGGTCGTGCCGGTCGATCCGGTCCAGCAGCTCCTTGATGAACAGGTGGAGGACCTTGCCGACCGTCCGGATGTGCTTGGACGTGTCGGCGTTGGTCGCCTGCTGCTCCAGCGTAAGCGTCGTGCTCATCTCAGTCGTCGTCCTCGTCTTTGTGGTCTTCGGTGCAGAGGGTGAAGTACCCTACCATCCGGGCGTCGCCGCCCTCGGTCTTGAGGAGCGTCGGACCCGTCAGGGTCTCGAAGTGGGCGATCCGCAGGACCTGTTCGTCGTCGTACTTGTTGCGGTGCATGAGCCGCTTGTCGATCACGGCCAGCCCGCCGCTGTCGACGCACACGGTGTCGAACCCCTTCTCCGACAGCACGTCGTACCGGCCGTCGCCGTGGGCCGTCCGCCAGTCGAAGATACGACCCTTCGTGCCGTCCTCGAGCTCGACCTCGACGTAGATGTCCCGGCCGTTGCCGTTATCGTCCGGCGGGAAGATCAGGTCGCCGAGCTCCTTGTAGAGCTCGTCGGCCAGGACGTAGCAGGGGTCCCCGACGTAGTACTCGCCGGGGGGCAGAACGGCCGCCAACTCGTTGCCCGAGTCGACGGCCTGCAACAGCGTCACCTTCTTGTGCGTCATCTCACACCTTCGCTGCGGGCTCCAGGTCGCCGCGCCGTTCCATCTCGGCGCGGAGCGACGCGGAGTCCCAGTACTCCAGGGCCTTCGGGTCGCCCGCCTCGATCTCGTACGGCTGCATCCGCATCCCGAACACCTCGGGGATGCCGTCGTAGATCTTGGTCTTGGCCTTGTAGAAGATCGTGGGGAAGTCCTCCTTCACCAGCCTGTAGATCTGGGCGTACACGTCGCGGATCTCGGTCTCCGCGAAGCGTGCCGTCCGGAGCTGCACGACGTGCCGCAGTGCGCGGATGTTGCACGACATGCCGATCTCGTTGGACTGGCCGTTGGGCGCGATCCGGCGGATCGCGCTCGTGATGGCCTTCCGCTTGTCGAAGTTGAACGAGTTGTCCGGCTCCCACTTGTACAGCACGGCGTCCGAGTTCCCCCGGTCGCGGAACTTCGGCCAGTCCTCCGGCTCGGCGTCCGGGTTGTTCTTGGGCGGCTTCCGCAGCCCGAGCTTGCACTCGGTCAGGTAGACGAGGTCCTCGGTCTTCTTCAGGTGCTCGAGCCACAGCTCCTTGACCGGGTCGAGCAGGTCGCTCCACACCAGGTCGATGGAGTCGAGGCGGCAGTACCGGCCGCTCGTCTGGCTGTACGCCCAGCCGACCCGCTGGCGCACCTGCTCGTGGGTGAACACCCGCGAGCAGTTGGTCACCAGGAAGTTCAACTGGCAGTGTTCAAAGATCGCCCCGTGGCCGGTGTCGTGACACCCCTCGAGGTTGTTGCGGACGTCGCGGATCCGGCTGACGTTCGCGTTCTTCCCCAGCACCAGGGACTTGTAGCAGAGCTTGGCGTACACCGAGCACAGCGCCTCGCCCGACTGCAGGCCCTCGTCGCGGGCGGCCCGGTAGTCGTCCCAGAACTCCATCTGCTTGGTGTCCTGCAGGTACTCCTTGAGGCCCGCCTCGCGGACCTCGGTACAGCCGATGAAGTACACCTTCGGCTTCACGAGCAAACCCATCTCCGGCTCCTTCAGGTGGATAGGAACTTCGCGCGGTCCTCGGCGGCCCGGGAGTCGCCCGGCTCGAGGTTGTACTTGGGATCCCCGGGGTGGTCCCCGGTAATGTACTTGATGATGTCGCACATCACCACGAAATGTACCGCCAGCTCGCCCGGCGGGTTGCCGTACGCGATGCCGGTCAGGATAAGCCGGGTCGGCTTGCCGTTGGGGTCCCGGCAGTGGCGGAGGGCGTAGAACCCCTCCCAGTCGTGCTCGGGGTGGTGGACGAGGGACCCGTCCGTACCCTTCGTGTACCCCCGGGTGCTGTGGACGCGGATGCCGTGCTCGCTCCACCGGTAGGTGTGACGGCCGTCACACGCCTCCGGGTACATCGCGTTCCTCCGGGCCTCCGCCCTCTTCTCGGGGCTGAAAGGATTGCTCATCGTTGTGCCTCACCTCGTTGAACAGGTCGAGGGGCAAGCAGAAGAGGTGGCGGACGCCGTCGTCGGCGTCCGCCGACCGCGAGCAGGCCGGGCAGGCCCAGGTCTTGCTCGCGGCCGTGAACTTCATGATCCGCTTGCACGGCACGCACACGGGCGGGCCGAGTCCCATCTCAAGCTCCTGACATCGCCGCCTTCAACTCCTCGACCTTGACCTCCCGGAACTTCGACCACCCGAGCTTCCCGATCCCCTCGGCGGCTTTCCAGGGGATGATCCGCACCGACGTGGCCGTGTCGCTGACGTGCATGCTGTGGTGCTCGAGCTCGAGCACGAACACCGCACACGGAAAGTAGTAGTCCGGTATCGTCGGCGACCCCGTGAACTGGTCGAGGAGCTCGACGACCTTGACCCGCTCGGCCCCGGGCACCACATGCCTCTCGAGAAACGCCTTCTCGAGCACCTGCTCGACCTGCTCGAAGTTGAGGCAGGCGTACACGTCGCCCATGTAGGCGTGCATACCCATGATCACTCCTTGCGGTTGATGCTGGCCTCGGACTTGAACCCGTCCGGGTAGCGCTTCTTGAGCTTCTCGATGTTCGCCTCGAGCACCTCGCGAACCGAGAAGCCCAGGCGGATGGTGACGGTGAGGACGATGTTCAGCAGCTCGTCGAGGGCGAGCTGGTAGCCGCTCCACGGTTCGTCGGTCTTCTCGCCGTTGAGGACAAGCGCGATGAACTCGTTCACGTCCGACGCCACGATCGACGCCTTGCGAATCAGAGCGCAGACAGGCTGCAGCGGCCGCCGCTTCAGCAACTGATCGCCGCCGTCCTGCTCCTTGATGGCGGAACCGAGACGTTCGAGGATCAGCTCGAGGTCGGCGTCCGGGATCTCCAGTCCGAACATGGAGTACGCCTCGGCGATGTACCACATCACGTCGCCGAGCTCCTTGACGCACACGGCCGGGTCGAGCTTGTGGCCGTGGCCGATCACCTTCTTGATGTGGTCGGCCAGCTCGCCGGTCTCGCCGATGAGGCCGAGCGAGCACGTTTCGATCCGGATGATCACGTCGTTCGGCGGCAGGCCGAAGTTACCGAAAGCGCTCGGCGCGAACGACTTGCCGTTCGCGCCGCTCGTCCGGGCCGCCAGCTTCTGGTAGTCCTGCAGGGTCTTCATCAGTGCCTCCGGATGATGCCGAGGTCGATCATGGTGCCGCACGGCACGCAGACGTGCGGGTGAGGGCCCTGGGCGTCGGGATCGAACCAGGACCGCTGGCCGCACCGCGTGCAGACCCCGGCCTTGTAGCTGAGCTCGTGCGTCGACGCCTCGCACTCGTCCTGCCCGGCCGGGCAGGTGTGGCAGACGACGTTCGGGAGGTAGCTGCGGGGGCAGTCGAAGTCGACCCGCCGCCGCCGCTTGATCATGGCGACGTTCCAGTCCATCATGCCGGACTTCACCCGCATGTGGCGGAACCCCGGCTTGTCGTCGCGGTGCCGCTCGGGGTCGAGCCACGCCGCCAGCCGGAAGTAGGTGATCTCGCGCTCGTCGCTGTAGGGGCGCTTCTTCCACGGGGCGGAGAACCCCGCGTTCCTGGCGAAGAACCTGCACATCTCCAGCCGCCAGAACTTCCGGAAGGTCATGCCGGCCGCCGGGCCGGTCAGGGCCTGGAACGTGACGATCGCCCCCCGGGAGCGCTTCGCCTTCTCCTCGTGGTTCTGGACGAACGGCCGGACGCCCATGATCTGCAGGGCGGCCCAGTGGGCCTCGGTCCTCCAGGTGGTGGGCAGGACCACCCGCCCCTGCTTGAGCAAGGGCACGTTCGCGGCCAGCCGCCACGCGAGTTCAATCGCGGCCGCACTCTCGAGCGGCTGGCCGAGCAGGTGGACCATCGAACCGGAAACGGCCTGGCGGCCGACCCCGCCGGGCATGCGCCTGACGAGGCCGGACACCAGGCCGTCGAAGCCCTCACCGGTGTTCCGCTTGCCGACGTAGTCGCCGGTGAACAGGAAGTCTGCCAGTTTGTCCCGATACTTCAGGACTTTGGCGACGTCGAGCGCCGGGACCGGCGGGAGCTTGACCGCGTCGCGGTCGTCGTCGGACTTCACGCCACCGCGCCGACGGCGTCCTTCGTCCGCGCCGGACGGCCGGGTCCGGTCTGCGGGTAGGACACCAGCCGGTCCTTGTTGGCCTGCGCCTTCTTGGCCGGGGCCTTGCCCCCGGCCTTCTTCGGCGCCGCCTTCTTCGGGGCGGGCTTCGGGGCCACCTTCTTCGGCTGCGGCTTCGCCGCAGCGGTCTTCGTCGCCATCTCGACCTCCTAAACCTCGATGTCGTAAATGTCGGCGAGCTCGCGGGCCGTCAGGAGCTCGGAAAAGTCTCCCTCTTTGACCCGCAGGTACTCGCCGTCCGGATCGCGCCACACCACGGTGGGCGGCGTCCCCCGGAGGATCTGGAACAACTCGAGCCCGACCATCTTCAGCTCGCTCAGCTTCGAGTAGACCTGAGCGAACGCGGCCCCCATCTCCTGCATGCCGCCGCCCTGATTCAGGTACCGGATCATGGCGACGAACAGGCAGCCGAGGCGGACCGTTTCGGCATCCGTGCCGGTGTACCGGCGGCACAGGACGACGGGCGGGGGGTCGGCCAGCACCTCCCCGCCTGCGACCAGGACCGCCGTGAAGGTGGTCCCGCCGTCTTCCTTACTGACCCGCAGCCGCTAGCCGTCGCGGTGGGCGGTGGCGAACGAGTCGATTGTCTTGGCGCCGCTACTTTGGGTCGTAACGGACGCCGATGGGGTCTTCGTCGTGGCCTCGCCGGGGCGACTTTGACTCTCGTCCCTCAGCGTCGGCATTGATTGCTACTCCCTCGTTGAACTTCACCAGGCGGAGGCCGTTCTGCAGGCAGAGTTGGCCGAGCATCACGTCCCCGCCCCGGTGTTTTAATTCCGGCACGGGCCAATTGTATTGGTAGACGATCGGGGCGGGCAAGACCCACCACCCGCCGGTCGCGAACGTAGCCACGTTCGGCACCGGCTTTCCGGTGTACCAGGGCTGTGCGGTAATCCACTTCCGCTGGTTGTGAGTCAACCCAATCCTGTAAAGGGAACCGATCATGTCGGCCCCTTGCATCTTCTCCTCGACCCGGTCGAGCCATCGGGCAGGATCCGGGTCATTGATGTATGAGTCGTCGTCGAACCACATGATCCACGACGTCAGCTCGACGCGCGGCAGCGGCCCCTCGAGGCCGAAGAGGCGCCGCATCATCGGGTACTTGAGGATGTTCTCCTCGGACCGGACGACTGCGATCCGGTCGACGCGGCCGATCAGCGACAGCGTCAGGTAGCGTTCGGTGGCCGGACTGATCTGGTTGCACCCGACGCGGAGGTCGATCAGCCCGTGGTCTACCAGGGGCAGGAGCGGCTTCAGGCACCGCTCCGCCAGGTGGGGGAAGTCCCCGTACAGCAACACGCACACCGTGAACTTCGGCATCACGCACCTGTGAAGGCGACCCCGAGCCCGATCGCGTCGCGGACCCGCCTCAGCCGGTCGCCCAGAGCCTTCAGCTCCGGCGGCGTCAGCGCGCCCTCGCTCACCGCCCGCTTGCACAGCGCCAGCACGGTCATCGCGTCCTCGGGGTCGTCGAACACGAGGCGGACCGACGGCAGCTTGATGGCCCGGCCCACCACCTCTTCGGGCACCGGGGTGTGCTCCCAGGGGGAGTCCTCGGCGGCGCGGGTGGCGATGTACCGCCAGACGCCGTTCGCGTCGTAGATGAGCACGAACGGGCAGTCCTGCGGGTCTTCGGCCGGGCCGAAGAAGTGGACCGACAGGGCGTCGATCTCGAAGGGGAACGTCTCCGGCCCGACGTCGAGCCGGTAGAGGACGGTGTGGCCCGCCCCGGACTGGCTGGCTCCGGGTACGGGTTCGAGCTTGGCCTCCAGCACTGCGACCCCGGGCTCGATCGCCACGGGGAAGTTCTTCAGGAACACGGTTACGGTCTCGTAGAGTCGATGTGCGGCCCAGGGCCGCAGCGTAGTCGATCGGCCGTCAGCCCGCCTGCCGCGTCTTACCCGGGGTGCGGCTGGCCGGCTTCTGGGCCGGCTTCTTGCCGGTGCCAGTGGCCTTGTCGGGAGTCGCCGCCTTCGCCTTCTCGCGGCGGAGCCGGGTCGCCTCCCGCTCGAGCGTCACGCTCAGCTCGCGGGCCTTGTCGCCGAGCTTCTTGAGCGACTCGGCGTCGGCGGTCATCGTCGCGATGACGTCGTCCTTGACCTTGTCGCCGGTGGTCTGGTGGAGCCGCTCGGAGATGGTCGTCACCGACTCGTTGAGCTTCTCCAGCGACTTCTCGCTGAACGTCGCCACCCGCTTGAGGGCGCCGCCCAGGCTGATCGGGCCGCCGCCGCCCTCGCGGTCCTCGTTGTGCGGGTCGTCGCGGTACCGCGAGTAGATCTCCTCCTGGGTGGCCCGCACGGTCAGGCCGTTGTCGATCACGAGCTGCACCATCTGGTGCCGCTTGGCGTGGATGTCGGCCCCGCTCTTCGCCTCGGGGACGTGGACGATGAGCGACATGTGCGACCAGGTGAGCTTGTAGCCCTTCGAGATCGCCTCCTCCATCTTGGCCTGGAGGGCGCTGCGCTCCGGGAACATCGCGAACAGCGTGATGGTCTTGTAGACCAGGCTGCGGTCCACGGTCAGCGCATCGGCCAGGAGGTCGATCGCCCCCTGCCCGTACTCGGAGTTGCGCTTGACGTCGGTCGCGGCCCGCCCGCGATCCCAGTAGAAGAGCAGGTTGTCCTCGACCTGGCGGGCGTACGCGTCCCGCTCGGCCTCGTAGACGCGCTTCAGGCCCTCGTTCTCGTTGATCTTCGCCAGGGCCTCGTCCCGGCGGCGGATCTCCTTCTCGGTGTCCAGGCGGGCCGGCTCGGAGATCGTGCGGCGTGCGATCGCCATTTCTTCCTCTTCGTTCGGAGTGGTAGGGGTTTCGGACTCGGTCATTCCAGCCGGAACCTTCCGGCCAACATTGAGTAAGCGAGCTGTTCGAGACGTTCGCGGGCGGTCACGTTGAGGAGCGTGGCCTCGGACTCCCGCAACACCGCCACGAAAACGTCCAGGGCGGTACGCCCGCCCCAGGTGCGGCGGCGCTCCGACCGCATCAGGTCGATCGGGGCCTCCTCCCTCCCGCCGGAGAACACGGCCCGGCGGAGCACCCGCTTGGCCGTCGACTGCGTCAGGTGCCGGTGCCGCAGTTGCGACACCAGCTCGCGGAACCGGCCGTCGTCGGCGTCCTCGTCGGCGCCGCCGAAGCCCAGGTTGCGCTCGGCCAGCGCCTCGACGTGCTGGCCGATCTCCTCGGCCAGGTGGCTCGTCCGCCAGCGGTCGAGGGTGCGGTCGAGCAGTCGCTGCATCCGGCGGGGGAAGTCCTTCCCGGTGTGCGCCACCCGACACCCCGCATTGTAAGGCATCAGGGCCACGCCGCTAGGGTCGAACCACAAAAGGGGAGTTCCCCGGACGGCCCCGTCGCCGACTTCGCTGTTGGCGAAGGAGAATCCGCCGTGTACGGAGAGCAGGCGGTCGTCGCCCTCGTAAATGGGTTCCGTGAACCTGTATCGTACCGTCACGCGGCGGCCCACGACAAGGGCCTCGTGGAACTCGATGGGCCGGTCGACGGCCATCAGCACCTCCCGAACCCGCTCCAAGAAGTCGCGGTTCGGCAGGCGCCGGTACCCGTGGCCGACGACGGCGTCGATGGTCCCGGTGCGACTGTTGCGGATGGCCTGGAAGCCGAGCAGCTCCTGGCGGAACCGGCGGCGGACGGCCATGTTGAACACGGCGGCCGCGTCCTCGTCCGAGTAGAACTCGCGTTCCTCGTCGGACGGGGCGCGGCGGTAGCCGGCCAGGTCGGTGATGTAGGTGCCCAGCCCGGCGCCGAGCACCCGGCAGACCTGCCGGACGGCGAGCCAGGTGAACTGGTCCCGGCCGTCCATCGTGCGACACTCGTGGTCGAGGAGCACCTGGCGGGGGTCCTCGATCGGGTGGGTGAGCGTCGCCTCCTCGGTCTCGTCGAGGAAGCGGGCGAGGGCGTCCTCCTCGCCCGAATCGAACCGGCGTCCCTGCACCTCTGCTGCGAGCGGCATCTTGCCCTCCGGTATTAGACCCCCGCCCCCGACCAGTCCAGGTACTCGAGGAACTGGGCGAACGGCTCGATGGTGAGCGGCGTCTCGATGCTCTTCATCGACACCACGATACGCAACCCGGGCACCTTCTCGAAGCCCAAGTCGCCGCCCCGGAAGTGCGAGTGGAGGATGCACTCGCCGAACGCCGGCCAGGTGAACACCAGGCCGACGGGCCGCCCGTCGCCGGGCGGCTGCAGGTCGCACACGGTCTCGTACGCCTGGTACAGCTTGGTCTTCGTGAACCGGTCCCGCAGGTCGCCCCACAGGTCCCGCACCCACGGAACTGTCTTGGCGCCAAGCCAAAGGGGGAAGCCGGGGTGCGCGAGCTGGAACCAGTCCAGCGAGATCTTAGCGTGCCCGGTCTCCTGCTTGGCCTGGCCCTTGATGAGCTCGAGCTTCTGCATGAGTCCGAACTTGCGGAGGATCGCCTTGACGATCTTCTCCTCCACGGCGGCCGGGCCGGTGTCCTCGTCCGGCCGCCCCTGGAAGAACTGCCTGGGGTCGACGCTCATTTCGCCTCCGGGACCTCGCTCCCCTCGGTGACCGCGTCCACGTCGCCCGCCTCGACCGCCTCTTGGATCTGCTGGATGTACGGGACGCCGACGCGGAACTCGCGGCGCTTGCGGACGCCGAACAGCTTGTCGATCTCCTCGCGGATCTTCGGCTCGTTCTCCATCGCCTCGCCGATCTCCGCCCACGACGCCTTCTTCAGGCCCAGCGTGGAGCAGTCGGCCTTGCGGCCCTTGCGGTCGACCGCCTCGATGGGGCAGACCTCCATCCAGCGGTTCTTGCGAGCCCCCTCGAAGCTCAGAAGGAGCTGCACGCTGGCGTCGTGCCAGTCCCACCAGGTGTGCTGGCGCTCCTGGTCGTCGAAGGTCCACCGCATGTGGACGTCGAACGTCCGGCGGTCGCCGGCCGCCGACAGCGAGTTCTTGTCGAACGTCATCTGGATCAGCCGCCCGTAGTCGTCCAGGTGGTCGACGTCGTCCTTGCGCTTCATGCGGATCTTGAAGGTGGCGTAGAAGTCGAGCGCCGCCCCGCCCGGGATGCGCCGCTCGATGAACCCCTGCGGGTTCTTCGACTCCTTCATGTGGTTGGTGCCGATGAACGAGATCGGCCAGCAGCGGATCTCGTTGAAGATGAACTTCGAGTAGATGTTGATCAGGTTCGCGGCCTTCGCGAAGTTGAGCTGCGCGTGGCCGTGCTCCCAGATCTTGGCGATCTCGTCGCGGGTCGTGACGCCCGTGAGCGAGTCGACGCCGAGCGCTGCGGGGAACGGCATGGCGCCGACCTCGCTGAACGTCTCGCGGCTCCGCCGCATCCACCCGGTGCAGTTGCTCTGCCAGTCCTCGATCGAGTTGCACACCTGGACCGGGAACATGTCGTCCACGTCCTGGCCCACGATCGAGGTCCGCAGGTCGGGCGAGTCGCGGGGCTCCGCCAGGTTGAAGCTGTACCCGCCGACGATCCCGAGCTCCTTCTGCGGCACCGGGTTCATGGGGATCGCCTCCCCGTACAGGTGCCAGCGGAACATCTCGAACAGCATGGCCGTCTTGCAGGACTCCGAGACGCCGTACAGCTCGGTCATGCGCGACAGCGGGAACACGTCGTTCATGAACGACCACCGCAGGCAGAACGCCCGCAGCGGGAGCCCGATGACGACCCGCTGCGCCTCGCTGCCCACGAACACGTCGTTGCGGCCGAGCTCGGCCTGCTTGTCGCCGGTCTGGATCTTGAAGAAGTCGGCCGTCGACACCTTGATGTCGGTGTCCCACGACCGCTTGACGGGCTTCTTAGCCATCACTGGCCTCCGTAGTACGAGAAAAGACCGGGGGGCGACGAGCGCCCCCCGGCTGTGATCAAATCACGCGTAGTTGAACGGCCGGGGAAGGGTCAGCGTTGCCCGCCGCCGGGCGGGTTCTGCTTCTTCTGGGCGGCCTTCTGGCGGGCGCGCTCGAGCGCCGCGTTCACCTCGTTCTGGGCGACCGCCGGAGCCCCCGTGGAGGGCGGCACCGGGGCGGCGGAGACGTGCGGGGCGTGGTCCGGGAGGGCGGTCCCCGGCGCCGGCACGTCCGGCGTGGGGGTGCGCTGCGGCTGCCCCCCGAAGCCCCCCTGCTGCGGCTGGCCCCCGAAGCCGCCCTGCTGCGGGTACGTCGGGTTGGGCTGGTGGTAGCTCGGCTGCGGCGGTTGCGTCGCCGGCGGGTTGCCGTAGACGCCGCCGAAGGCCGTGTTCTGGGCCTGCTGGTAGGCCGGCGCCCCGCCGAACACCTGCGCGGCCTGCTCGTCGAGCGACGGCTGTTCGCCCTCCGAGCCGGCGTACTCGCCCGCCTGCTCGTCCGGGGCCTGCGGGGCCGGGGCGCCCCACCCGCCGACCGGGCGCGGGGCCGGGGCCTGGGCCTGGGCCGGCGGGCCGTACGGGCCGCTGCCCGGCTGACGGGGGACGGCCGAACCGCCGAACCCGCCGCCCGACGGGGTGGCCGCCGGGGCGCCGCCCCAGCCGCCCGCCGCCGGGGCCTGACCCGCGTTCGGGTCCCACCCGCCCTGCACGGGCCGGCCCCGGCCGAGCATCTGCAGCCCCCGCTCCCGGTACTCGGGCCGCAGGTACTGCCCGTACGCCTCGTCCAGCGCGTAGACGACGGCGTCGGCCTCCTTCTGGAAGCCCTCCTCCAGCCAGCGGACCTGCACCGACTCGGGCTCGATGCGGACCGACTCCCAGAACGGCTTGACGTGCGCCCGGACCACGGCCTCGACCTCGCGGAGGCGGGCCGGCATGCCGTTGAACTCCGGGGTCAGGAAGCACCCGAAGCCCACCGGGTCGTCGTCGGAGCGGGCGCCGGCCCCGCTGCCCTTCGCCTGCTGGCCGAAGGACGTCGTCGCCTGGCGCGCCCGCATCTGCTCGCGCGGGTCGTGGCCGAGCTTGTAGAACGTGACGTACTGGCCGGCGTCGAGGTCGATCGGGTCGCCGTGCAGGTAGTGGCCCGCGACGTGGTCCGGGTCGCCCCGGTAGCCCTCGACGCGGGTGTTCATCGCCTCCATCATCGCCTGCCGGGCGCTCGGCGTCAGCAGGAAGAACACGGTGGAGTCCGTGCCCGGCGCACCGCCGCCGCGCGGCGGGGCGTAGAGCTTGTTCTTGTACGACATGATCGCGCACTGCACCAGGATGCAGTCACGCGGCCGGTCGAGCATGGCCCCGCGACCGGAGCCGCCCCGCAGCATGCCGGCCCAGCCCGGCCGGTCGGTGCGGTCGCGGACCGCGCGGTCGATGGCGTTCCGCAGCATCCACACCGGGTTGGTCTGCGGGTCGTAGGCCGCGTCCTGCGGGTCGTACAGCACCCAGGTCTTGCCCGGGTTGCCGATGTTCTGGATGACCGTGATCGGCCAGTACCACTGGCCGAGGCCGTCGTCCGAGGTGTTGAACCGCCACGGCTCGAACTCCGTGGGGTTTTCCGGGTTGAGGCCCGGGAAGACGCGGATCGTCGTCGGCGACCCGTCCCAGGCGGGCTTCCACAGCTCGCCCGCCCCCTTGCGGAGGATGAAGTTGCCCTGGTTGGACCCGCCGTCGTTGGCGGGCAGACCGAGGCGCTTGGCCGGCGTGACCGGCCGCATGGGAGACTCGCGCATTTCGCGCTCCTGAGAAAGGGTGACATGGCTCGCAGGCACGGCCTAACGCGGCAACCTGGATATACCCGGCAAAGCCAAAACGGCCAGTAATGCCCACGCCACCGAGGTAAATGCTACCGCCCCTACAGGGCGGGAGCAAGCTCCGTAGGACGTTTCGTAATTTTCAGGAAGTCGATCATCGAGTCGATGACCCTCCCGAACTCGGCCTCGCCCGCCGGGTCGTCTAGCCTGGGGCCGTTTTCGATCCACGGCACCGGGTTGAACAGCGTGAGGTCGCAGTCACGCCAGGTGTAGGTCACCGTCGGGTCCTCGGGCACGCCGGCCCGGTGGATCCAGACGGTGAAGTCGAGGAGCCCGGCCGCCTTCGCGGCGACCAGCTCCTCCTTCGCGCGGATGCCGACCACGATGTTGCCCTTCGCGAGCGACATCCGGATCAGCTTGGTCGCGTCCTCCGCACGGAACTTGTCCAGCTCGTCCTTCCAGTGCTGCCGGTGCTTGTGCCTGGTCTCCCAGGCGTCCTGCTCGCACATGTTGAGGACCTTCGCCATGTGCGGCAGCCCGGCCCACGACAGGGAGCCGGAGTAGACGAGCGGGGTCTTGCGCCAGAGGATGCGGCCGGCGGTGTCCTTGCCGGCCCTACCAAATCCACACAGCGCAATGGTCGGCAGATTCGTGTCGCTCAAGTTCTGCTCCTCTGATGCTTGGCGATCGCGGTACACAGCCTTACGAAGTAGTCCTGGTCGTAGTGCCACTTCATGCGGTTGACGTCCTTGTGGACCCACTGGACGTTGCCGGGCTCGTACCCCAGAGAGCTGTCTTTTCTATCGAGCGACGCCGTCCAGCGGCCTGACGAGAACCTACGCTCGCAGGCAACGAGGTCCAGCCCCGACACGGCGCACTTGCCGTTCTGCTTTACGAACAGCGCTTCCGCGTAGCCGATCGTGATCGAAAGAGAGATCTTCCGGTCGGTCGCACTCCTGACAACGGCGTTCCAGTACGACTTCGATATGTGCGGCGTGCCCTTGTAGCCTGGGCTGGACGCGCCTCGTAACTTACAGCCGCACGACTTCGTCTTGCCGTTGAACAGCCTCTGCACCAGAACCTTGACCCGGCGGCCACACTCGCACCGGCACCACCAGACCGGTTTGCGGTCTTTTCTGGTGATGTCCGCCTTCTCGATCGGTATCAGAAAGTTGAACTGCTTACCGGCAATATCGCCTCGGACTACTCGAGTCCGCGACTTCAGCCCCTCGAGCCTGAGCCACCTCAACACCGTCGGTGCCGAACAACCCAGTTGATCGGCAATTGTCTTGGCGCTAAGGTTTTCTGTCACATACTTCTGTTCGAGGAACTCTCTGCTCGGTCTGATGGCTTCCATGTCGCCACCTCCTGCGGCTACGGACGTATCCGAATCGTAACCGCAGGTAGCCGCAAGAATCTAGTCAGAACTCGGATACTCGGGACTCAACGAACCGTCGGCAGGCCAGTTGCGCCTGGCCCGACGATGCGTAGAACGAACCCCCGTCGGCGGAGCTGTGGGCGACGCCACCCATCGTCACCCACCGCCACGCCTTCCGGACCCTGTCGTACTCGACCACGCCCACCTTCTTGTCGCCCTTGTACAGGTGGTAGCACGACTGGCCGGTGCCGTTGCACCGTTTGTTGCGGCGCCAAGACAAAGTGGGCACTTCAGATCACTCCGCGTCCCAGTCGGCGTCGGAGCTCGCTCCGTAGCCGCCGGGAGGTTTGGGGGGTGTCGCCGGGATCGCCGGTGTCGCCGGCACGGCCGGCTTAGGGGCGTAGATCCCGGTCTTGAGGTCCGGATCACCCAGGTGCTCACGCTCGAGCCGCTGGTACCGCTGGTCCTCGGTCTCCTCGCGGCTATGATCCCGCAACTCCTTGCAGGAGTACAGGCCGACCGCGTTGGCGACGCCCTGGACGTAGCACATCCAGCGCATCGCTTTCTGCCACGGGCGGTGAACCGCCCCGGCGGCCTCGATCAGCTCGTCGGTGGTGGCCGTCTTGCTGACCGCTTCCAGGTGCTTCTTGGCCGCCTCCCACTCCGCCTTGAACACCGTCAGGCAGTGCTGCATCATCCACCGGCAGTGACAGTACAGGACGTACACGCCGGGGTACTTCTCGCCGTACTCGCCCTCGGTCATCTGCTTGGGGGGATACGACTTGTCGCCGAGCTCCTTCTCGTAGAACTCGACCACCGACCACACTTTCTCCGGGCTCATGGCTGTCCCCTTCTTGTAAGAAAAAGTGACCAGTTTTCCTTACGCGGTCACAGCCGCTTGCTGAGCGCCATCCCCGCCGCCCGGTCAGAGTAGTGGCGGTTGGACAGCAGGAAGTTGTCGGTCCAGTCCCACTCGTCCTGCACGAGCTGGCGGAACTCGTCGGCCGTGAGGGTGATGTTCTCGTCCTTCGACATCTCGAGCATGCCGATGGTAGTCTTGTACACCTCGGACATGTCGACCGGCGGGCTCAGGTTGAACGCCAGGGCCACCACCTTGCCCGACTTCAACTCCTCCAGCCGGTCAGCCACCGCCAGCTTCGCCTTCTCGATGTACCCGACCCGGGCCTCCTCCACGATCTTGGCGTGGTTGGCGAGGTTCTCCTTGAGCTTCGCCAGCAGCTCCGTGCGGGAGAAGTTCATGGTCATCTTGATGTTGTTCATCCGCATCATTTCGCGATCCCCAGGAGTTTCTGAACCGCTTTCCACATGCCGCTCTTCTTGGGGCCGCGCTGCCCCTGGTACTGGCCGCCGTACTCCATCCGCTCGCCCTGCACCGTCGAGTACGCGATCTGGCAGATCGGCACCCCCGGGTACACCTTGAGCGGGTAGACGACCACGATCTCGAGGGTCCAGTCCCCCTTGAACCCCACGTCGCCGAACCCGGCGGTGACGTGGATCATCTTGCCCAGCCGCCCGACGGAGCTGCGGCCGTCGAGCTTGGGGGCGTGGTTCGGCGTCTCGGTGTACTCGAGCGTGGCGCCGAGGTACATGACCCCGGGCCACAGGATGAACCCGTCTTTGGGTATCGCCAGCTCCACCACCGGCTCGTCCTTCGCCATGTCGAGCGGCTCGAGCGGTATCGCCTGCGGCGGGTGGAAGTGCATGAACGAGTCCACCAGGTACGCCTCCGAGGGCGGCGGACCGTCCCCCTTGACCTGGTTGCAGTCTTCGCACCACTTCAGCCACAGCTCGTACCGCCGCTGCAGGAACTGGTGCAGCCGGAACATCTTCTCGTACACCAGCAGCTTGTCGCACAGGCGCAGGTTGTACGAGTTCGGATTGAGCTGCGAGGGCTCGTAGGGCTCGATCTTCAGCTCGCCGGCCTGGACGAGGCGGGCGATCTCGGGGCCGGTGAGCAGGGGCATTTCACACCTTGAGGTTCTTGGGCCTGACGTCCGTGTCGGGCGTCACCAGCGTGTGCTCCGACGCGCCGGCGTCGGGCTTCAACAGGTCTTCCTTGAGCACCTCGGTCCGGCGCTCGCAGAACTCGAGCTCCTTCTTCATCCAGTCCCGGTACGCGGCCAGGAACTCCGCCTCGGTGAAGAAGAACTTCTTCCCGGCCATCGGCTTGATGACCTTCTGGCCGCTGTACTGCTTGACCGTCACCCCGCCGCCGGGGTTCTTCTTCACCAGGGTGTACTTCTCGCACGACGGGCGTCTGGCCCCCATGTAGGACCACATCACCCAGACGTGCGGCTTCTCAGCCTCCGGTTTTTCCTTCGCCATCGGTCTTCTCCACGAACCGCTCGCACTGGCAGTACTTGCACCCCACCGGCGCCATGTCCTCGTGGGAGTCGAAGTGCCGGTAGTAGGGGTGCCCGCACTGGCAGACGCGGTCGTCGCCGAACTTCGGGTCGTAGACGAACGAGGCGGTCTCTAGCTTCATCGCCTTCGAGAGCTGCTCTTTGGTGGCCGCCACCTGCTGCGCCAGGTCGCGGACCTGGTTCTCGTGCCGCACCCGCTCGGCGATCAGGTGCTCCAGCTTCAGCATCAGCCGGGCGGCGAGGCCGTTGGGCGCCTCAACGCCCTGCCCCAGCGGCAGGAAGTAGGTCGAGCCGTCGCGGACGTGGCGGACCGCGAGCGTCCGCCACTTCCCGTCCTTGCACAGCCCGACGGCGTCGCCGCCGGGGAACGTCACGACCTCGTCGAAGTCGCTGTACATCAGGTTCATCACATCCCCAGGATGTTGTTGAGCCAGGCCGGGTCGCTGCCGATCACGAACCGGTGCAGCAGCCACCCGGCGAGAAGCAGGAACCCGTTCATCCAGAGACCGAAGGCGATGGACTCCCAGGTGCCGGGCTTGCGCCGCTCCTCGGCGGCCTTCTCCTCCGCCGTCTTCTTCTTGGGCGGGTCGGCCTTCAGCTTGACCAGCCCGACGATCATCCACAGCCCGATGCACTGCACGATCGACGGCTGCGGCAGGCCGGAGAACACGGGCGTCAGGAACCAGCCCCAGAACTTGTAGAAGACCAGGCCGTTGAGCACCATGAGCACGGCGATCGCCGGGATCATGGCGGCGTACGAGACCACCTGGCCGATGAACTTGTGTCCGTCGAACTCTTCGTCGCGGGCCATCATTAACCCTTTCACGCGGCGGCGTAGGACTCGCTGATCTGCAGCCGCTCGCAGTCAGCTTTGGTGAGCGCAACCGACCACTTCTCGAACACGTCCGGCGGGGGCACCTGCAGGTGGTACGGGCCGCCCGGCCGGGGCGTCCCGTCGAGGCCGACGGGGTACACGGGCACGCGGTCGCCCATGCACGTCGGCAGCACCGTCTTGGTCACCCAGTCCAGGGCGTAGTAGGGGCACTCCAAGACGACCGCGTCGTGTACCTGGAGCACGATGTCGTACCACAGCGCCGGGTCCTCGACCTCGTACCGGTACCAGTAGAGATAGCCCATCGCCATATTCATGGCATCGGCCACCGCCGACTGGATCGGAAAGTTCATCGCCTGCCGCTCCTGCTCGGAGCGGGTCTGGCGGTCGGAGCTCTGGACGAACCGGCGCATCCGGTAGAAGCAGTTCACCAGGAACCCAGGGTCCTGGCTCCGCTGCCGGCACCACTCGAAGTACGGCGGCAGCCCGGGGTACATCTCGGTCAGCCCCTCGATCAGGGCCTGGGCCTGCTGCAGGGTGATGTCCTCGACGCCCTCCTGCCGCGCCTTGCGGTAGGTGGCCTCGGCCTGCTGCCCGTACGCGTACCCGAACACGACGGCCTTCGCCGCCGTCCGCAGGCCCGCCTTGCCGATCAGGGCCAGGGCCTTCTTCGTCGCCGGGAGGAGGTCGCCGACCTCCTTCTTGAGGATGTCGCAGACGTGCGTCCCGACCGGCACCTTCCACTTCGCCGCGTCCTTCTCGCTGTCGAGCCGCACGTCCGGCACGGTCAGCCGGAACGTGTTGCAGGCCACGTTCGAGTGGATGTCGTAGAAGTTCGGGTCGGACTCCGGCAGGTTGGCCCGGCGGACGTGCTCGGTCATGTTCGCGTCGCCCGACTGCCAGGCCATGATCGCCAGCTCGGCCCCGGTCCAGTCGGCGTCGACCAGGAGCCACGGGATCAGCTCCCCGGTCACCGGGTGCGGCTTCATCCGCGACCGGATGATGGATCGCAGCGGCTGCTTGTACTCGAGCCCCAGGCCCGGCCACTCGGCCTCCGGCTTGGCGTCCTTGTACCGCTTGAAGACCGCCTTGTACTTGTCCTCAGCGGACTTGCCCAGGTTCTGCAGCGGCGGCCCCCAACTGGAGGCCCGGCCCGTCTCTTTGGTCTGCGAGAACCGGCTGCGGATCGAGTGGTCGACGTGGACGTACGAGAGCATGCCGCGCTCGTACTCGCCCTCCTCCTCCCGCTCCTCAGTCTCGACGATGGGCGTGCCGGTGAGCGGGTCCTCGCCGACGATCCGCTCCTCGGTCACCGTCACCGTCGCCCGGGGCCGCAGGACGTACTTGCCGGTCTGGGCGATCACCCGCAGGTCGCGGAGCAGGGCGACGAGCGGGTGGACGTCGGCCAGCACCTGGAGCACCTCCTTGTCGCACGACGGCGAGTACAGGTGCTCCTCCTTGCGCTTCACGATGTCGGTCCACAGCTTCGGCCGCTTGCCGGTGGACTTGTACGGCGGGATGTTGAGGAGCACCGCCCCGGCCGGGCTGACCGACTGCCGCTCCCAGGTGGTGCGGTTGAACTTGCCGGTGTACAGCTCGCCGAACAGCAGCTCGCGGCAGTGGAACACCGAGTTCGGGTTGAACTCCGGCCACTTCGCGTCGTGCCGCAGCTTGGCGAGCAGCCGCTGGGCGCAGTCGCGGTAGAGGACGACGAGCCCGTCGGCCTCCTTCATGTCCACGCCCAGGCCCTTGCGGTGCATCTCGCCGAACGACGGGCAGCTCCACATGCTCCGCCAGAACGGGATGCGGCAGTTCTGGTGGTTGACGTCGTCGTCGAGCAGGCCCACCCGGTCGGGCGTCCCGTTGTACACGTCCACCAGCCGGCGGGTGGCGTCGGCGTCGTAGCACCCGTAGGAGTCCTCGACCGCCTCGCCCCAGTCCACCTCGCGGCCGGTGGGCTTCCCGACGAGCACCTCGTCGGGGCACGGGCCGTACCCCTCGAGCTCCTCGTTGTCGAGGTCGTTGTCCGAGCAGAACTTCTTCTTCCACTGCTGCAGGTGGTAGTCGTACCGGGGGCAGGTGGTGTACCGGGTGGCGAGCGTCTCGAGCTTGAACTCGCTCGTCTCGGTGACCGCGTGGGCGGCGAGGATGGTGTCGAACCCGCCCTCGGTCTCGGTCTTCTGCCACCCGAACAGCCGGTCGACGCCGTTGGGGTTCGGGTCGTCGAGCGGGGCGTAGTACTCGTCCAGCACGTCCACGCCGATCGACATGAGCCACGGCATGTCGGCGTTGAGGAAGTGGCCGGCGACCCGCGTCTTCCGCTCCGGCGTGGACTTCATGATCAGGTTCAGCTCCTTCGCCACCTCCTCGATCGGGGCGTCGAAGCAGTACCGGCCCTCGGTGTCGTGGAGGACGACGCTGGCGGCCTTCTTCGGCCACCAGGAGAACTGCACGGTGCGCATGTACGCGCCGGGCTCGTACGGGTACTCGCCGTGCCACTCGGCGTCGACGGCGATGGTCGTGTACCGGGGGTCGGACAGCACCTCCTGACGGCACTTCCGCAGGTCCTCGATCTTGCGCACGGCCCGGTGGTCGATGTCCGCCTCCGGGTTGTTCACCGCCCCGCCGCTGACCAGCTCGACGAACCGCTTCACCGACTCGTTGAGGCTGTCGGTCTTCTCCGGGCGGCGGATGACGAACGCCGGGTGGACGCTCGTCATCACCTGGATGGTGTGCTCGCCCGGCGTGCCGTCGGGCAGGAGGATCGGGATCTTCTTCTCGAACACCCGCCCCTGGGTGCTCGTCAGGTTGTTGCCCTTGCCCAGGACGTGCGTGATGGCCTCGCTGCCGAGCAGCAGCATGTACCGGGGCCGCACCAGGGCCAGCGTCATATCCAAGAGCGGCTTGCAGTTCTTGATCCACCGGTTGTCGAGCGTGCCGCCCTGCCGGGGGTCGGGGTGCGGGTGGCGGACCAGGTTGTCGACGTACCAGTTGCCCCAGTCCCGGTACCCGGTCCGCTCGACGGCCCGCTGCAGCTCCTGGCCCGACGGGCCGTACAGGTTGCTGCGCTGGATCGCCTCCTCCTGGCCGGGCATCTTGCCGACCACCATCACGTCGGCCGGGCGGGGTCCGTCGGCGTCGAACCCCCACAGCCCGCCGAGGATGAAGCTCACCGGCAGGACGCTGGCCTTGTACTGCACGCCGAGGGTGAACTCGTTGTCGTACATCGCCCGGTAGTACGCCCAGGCGAGCTGCAGGGCCTTCGGGGCGACGTCGGTCGCCCAGTTGGTGGCCTGCCGGTCGAAGTCGGGACCCGGGACGGAGATCCCCGGGTAGCTGAGCGGGATGTACGGGAACTCCTGCCCGAGCTCGTTGGTGCCGCCCTCGTAGAGCTCGGCGAACGCGGACTCGGTGCAGCGGTTGCGGAACGCGACGGTCATCTGTGACCTCACTCGTCTTTGATCAGCCCCTCGACGTGGAGGGTCCTTCGTAGTTGATCGACCTCGGACTCGAGCCAGTCGAGCCAGTTGTTCTTGGTGATGTCCGGGTCGTAGACGCGACGGCCCAGGTACTTCACGAACTCCTCGCGGGCGCCGGCGTCGGCGTCGTCGCCCAGGTGGGCGAGCGGGTTCTTCAGCCGGCGGACCACGTCGTTGTGGATCGCCTTCCGGTTGGCGAGCGTGCGGGCCAGCTCCTTCGGCATCTTCTTCTTGGTGGACTTGCGGCCCGGCGCCACCTTCTTCTTGCGGCGGTTGGCGGAGCGGTTGCGGTCGTTCTTCTCCCGGCTGTCGCGGGTCAGCAGCTTCCGCTCGCGCTGCTGCTTGAGCTCCTCCGACCGGCGGTCGGAGCGCTTCTTGTACCGCTCGCGCTCCTTCTTCCGCTTCTCCTGCAGGGCCGTCAGGCGGGCCTGCTCGGCCGCCTCGTCGTCTTCGGGGTCCATGTCATTTGCCCTTCTTGTGCAGCCGGGCGTTGGGGTGGATCAACTCCAGGCGCCTGCGCGACAGGCGGTGTACGACCTCCAGCACGTCGGCCGGGATGCCGGCGCGAAGCTCGGTGATGGTGCGGACGCCGCGATCGGCGGTGTACGTCTCGGGCGGCGCGCCCCACCGCTCCCACTCCAGCCGCCACCGGGACAGGCCGGTGGCCGACGGGGTCAGGAACGTGATGCGGGAGAACGGCCCGGAGGCGGACAACTCCCCCTCCAGGGCCTTGTTCATCGCGGCGGCGAGGATCTCGTCGTCGAACGGGTGGTACACCCAGTCGTTCGGCTCGTGCATGAGCAGCAGGAGCGGGTCGACCACCACCGGCTTGGTCTCGAGGATCATGGTCGCCAGTCCAGGTTGATTGCCGCCCCCAGGCGGCGGGCCTCGTACCGGATCATGTCCCAGATCGCGTCGCGGGACAGGTCGCCGGGGTCCTTGTCCGGCGGCAGGCGGATGGAGAAGGCGTGCCCGCCCCGCTCCTGAAACCGGGTGGACAGCTCCCGGGTCATGATTTCATTATTCTCCTGCGCGTCGCCGTCCAGCATCACCACGCAGGTGCCGCCCCGCCACACGTCGCACAGGAGGGCCGACTGCACGCTCGTCAGCTCGGAGCCGAGCAGCGAGACGGCGTTCGGGCCGACCGACCACACGTCGGTCACGCCCTCGACCAGCACCACCGTGCGGTAGTGCTTGGCGTTGTCGAAGTTGTACAGCATCCGGCGCTTGGGCATGCCCCGGAGGTTGTAGTACTTCGGGATCCGCGTCTCCTTCCAGTTCAGGTCCTGGGGCCACCGGCCCTGCCAGCCGACCAGCTCCCCGCGCATGACCACGGGGATGAAGATGCGGCCGGACAGGGGCCAGTAGGTCTGCTCCGCCTCCTGGCAGTACCCGACCCCGTAGGTGCGGTCGAGCTCGAGCAGGTCGTACCCCCGGTCCCGGAGGTACTGGTTGGCCGGGTGCGTCCAGTGCAGCCGGGGCAGCGGGACGATCTCGCCGGGCAGCTCGACCTCGCCCGGCTCCTGGTCCTCCGGCGCCGCCCCCGCCTCGACGGGCAGGGCGAACGGCCGGTTGCAGTCGAACACCATCTGGAACAGACGCTGCCGGCGGCTCCGCCCGTCGTGGCCCGACAGGCAGTACGTCTCGTTGAAGCAGTGGGCAAGCCACGGGTACTCGCTGAAGCGGTGGTTCACCCACAGCCGCTTCCGCGTGTCGTGGCAGAACGGGCAGTTCACCCGGTAGTACTCGCCCGACTCCTCGACCACGACCTTCCGCTGGCCGGTGCCGAACTGCAGGTCGGAGACGGCCATCCGGGCGCCGGCGTTGGCGACGATGACGTTGCCGAACCGGCGCTTGAGGCGGTTGTACAGTTCCGGGCATACGACGGGGTCCATCGCGGGCCTCCTCAGCCGGCCGACGTGGCCGGCGGTGTGTAACCCAACTGCCCCGGGCGGCGGGGCGTGCGGGGCCGGGCGCCCTGCGGGAGCCCGTCCACGGCGGCGGAACCCTCGGCCGGCATCTCGTCGTCGGTGGGCTGGATCATGGTCCCGCCCACGGCGGACGAGACGATGTTGCCCTGGGCGTCGCGCATGAACTGGTTGGTCCGCACCAGGCACTCCTGGTTGCCGTCGATCTGCAGGACGATGGGCTCGGCCATGCCCTCGCTCTCCCGCGTCTTGGTGGCATTGAACTGCAGCGTGTTGCCGTTCTTCTTGTCCACCGCCGACAGCGTGAAAGCGTACCAGAGGTTTTCCCCGAAGTCACCCGACTCCGAGCTGTCGGCGTGGTGCTGCGGGCTGCCGGCCGCCTTCTTGTTCGCCGCCGTGTTGAGCTGCTGCGCGATCCACGCCGTGCAGCCGAACCGCTCGCACACGTCGCGGCGGACCAGGTCGGGGATCTGGCCGACCAGGTGCCGCATGTGGTCGTACGGCAGCCCCCTGGCCTGCAGGTGGCGGCGGGCCATCAGCTTGGCGTAGTCGATCACGACCGTACCGATCTCCTGGCCGGTCTCGGTGCGCAGCTTCTCGAGCGCGCTGACGATCTCCGGGACGTACCCGCTGCCCGCCTGCGGGCTCTTGGCGGGGCCGGACATGTCGATGATGTGGAAGTTCGACGTCCGGGTCTTGGCGTCGTCGAGGCGGACGATCTCCGGGATGCTCGGCATCCCGGCGAACCGCTCCCGCTCGTACGGCTGGAGGTTGTCCGGTCCGGTGGACAAAGCCCCGGTGCCGAGGAAGTGGTTGAGCAGCCGCTTCCGGGGGATCTTGGCGGCGCAGCCGAGCGCCCGCAGGCGGATCGGGTCCTCGCCGCCCTCGTACACGATGTACACCGACAGCCGCTGCTTGTAGCCCTGGTTGCCCTGGGCCATGACGAACTGCGACTGGGCCGCCGCCACGGCGATCTGGACGCAGATGCCGGTCTTGAACGAACCGAACGGCCCGAAGATCCCGTACACCTGCCCGACGGCCTGCCCGCCGCCGAGGGCCGTGTCCATCCACTCGATGCCGAGCGGGACCTGCAACTGCGTCTGCGGCCGCCACCCGTCGGGCAGCAGGCCGCTGGCCGTGTTGTGGCGCAGGGAGTTGACCTGCCCCAGCATGTGGATCATCCGCTCGAGCTCGCGCTCGGGGTTGACCAGCACGTTGCGGCCGACGTTCCGCATGAACGCCGCCACCGGGTCCATGACGGCCCGCTCGATCAGGAACTCGCACAGCAGGTCGCGGCCGTACTGCTCGTTGGACCGCAGGACGTCGACCTCGTAGTTGAACGCCGTCTCGATCAGCGAGGCGACGTCGGCCTTCATCTCCGGCGTGTACCGGTCGGGGTCGGTGTCGAGGACGGCCATCAGCTCCGCCTCGATCATGCCCTGGGACGGCATGCTGCCGTACTTCTGGTACAGCTTGAGCATGATGCCCCACATGGCCGAGATCGCGATCTCGTCGGGGCCGCCGTTGAACAGCTCCGGCCTGAGCTCCCGCCGCGCCTCGAGGAACAGCGTCGGGTGCCTCATCAGGTACGTCATCATCAGGTCGCGCTGGTCGAACTTCAGGCGCGGCTTGACCTCGGGTGCCTCGTCGAGACGGATGGCCGTCATCGCCGTGATCGGCTTCATTGCAATCACTCCGTGGGGAACTGCCGCCCGGTTTACCGGACCGGGCGGCGGGCGTACTCGGCCAGGCGGTCGGCGCCGTCGCGGACCTCCGGGGGTATGAGTTTCGACCAGGGGCTGGAATCGAAATGGATCCGGGCCGAGTAGTACTGCTGGACCGCCGCCGGCATGAGCCTCCAGAAGAGCTCCCGGTGCTTGTTCTCGGCGGCGAAGATGACCCGGAACAGCGGCACCAGGCCGGTGGTCGGGTCGCAGACGACGCTCTCGATCACCTGCTCGGGGGTCCACCCCATCGCGGTGATGTACCGGGAGCGGATGGCGAGCTCGGTGCTGGCCGTCAGCCGCTGGCTCTCCAGCAGCACGGCCAGCTTCGGCCCCATGTTCTCCTGCCGCTGCAGCAGCGCCCGCAGCGCGAGCTCGGTCTTGCAGTCGGTCGGCTCGGGCGCGTTCTTCCCGGTAGCCACGGCGAAGCGCGCGGAGATGAGCTCGCCTACGTCGGCGCCGTTGGCGACGGCGAAGCGGACGAGCTCAGGCCAGATCGGCTTGTAGTTGCGGCCGTGCGAGTCACGGCGGCGGTCGGAGCGGACGCAGGGCCGGTCGTCGTCCACGGTGCCGTCCCACCTGGGGAGCGGCTTGTCGCCGTAGAACGACGGCAGCCCCGTCCGCCGACCCTCGAACGCCCGCCGCTCGTTGACGTAGACGCGGCGGGCCTCTGCTGCCAGGTGCCCCAGCAGCTCGGCGGTGTTGTCGGCCATAGCTCTTCCTAGCCTTGAGCCGGAGCGGGGTATTAGAACAGGTCCGGGTCGAAGTCCTCGCAGAGGTGCTTCAGTGTGTCCCGTAGGGTGACCCAGGCGTCGATCTGCTCGACGAGCTGCTCCCGGGTCAGGAGCATCAGGGTGGACGGGAGCGTCGACCGCTCGTCGTCGGTCAGCTCGCGGGTCCGGGCCTGCAGCAGCAGGCCCAGGTCGGCGAGCGCGTTGTTGTACTTCTCCCGCAGCGCCCCGTGGATCAGCAGGGCGTTGTGGTGGGAGACCTCAATCAGTTTCACCGCCGTCGCTTTCGGCATGCTTCGACCTCTCGCGGATGATCTTGTCCATCTCGGCGGCGATCAGCGCCCCAGCCTTCGCCAGGGACCTGAGCGGGTCGTCGCCCGGCTTGAACGCGGTCACCGGGAACAGCCACAGGTCCTGTACCGGATCGACCGGGATCCGCCTCCCGGCCTCGGCCGCCATGTTCACGGCGTACGCCGCCCCGGCCATCGCCAGGGCGCCGTCGTGCCGGGTGTCGTCCTCGGCGGCGGTGTAGCCGTGCTTTTCGATCTGCTCCTTGCGCTCCTCAGCGATCAGCTCGACGCCGGTCATGACGCTGCTTCCTGGGGTTCGGTGGTGGACCGGGTCCGGCGGATGCCGCCCGGGTTGTTCTGCTCCCAGCCCTGCCGGGTGTAGCTCCGCCTGCGGTCGTGGCTGCGGCGGAGGAACGTGCCGTCGAAGTGGTCCATGAAGTCGATCACCATCCCGTACTCCTTGCCGCTGGCGTCGTGGCGGCGGACGACGCGGCCCGGGGCCTGGATGTCGATGATCTCGCTGGACCGGGCGTCGGCCCGGATCAGCACCGACAACTGCGGGAAGTCCACGCCGGTGGACCACACGTCGGTGGCGATGACCTTCTTCAGCTTCCCGCTCTCGAAGTCCTCCTGCATCTTGTCGCGGCGGAAGCTGGTCATCATCGGCTCGTCCTCGGGGTCGAGCAACTCGTTCTTGACGTACCCCCGGTACTCCGCCTCCTCCATCTTGTCGTAGCACAGGCGGAAGTGCGGCAGGTGCTGCTTGAGGTGGACGGCGTGCTCCACCGAGCGGACCAGGATGAGCACCTGCTCGTCGGCGGCGAACTCGTTGGCCTTCTCGGCGATCTTGGCGTTCCGCACGCCGTTCTGCCAGATGCCCCACCGCTCCTTGCGGGTGTCCGACATGTCCCCGCACGGGTTGCGGTCCATGTAGATCGGCACCCACTCGACCTTCACCTGGACGACGAGCCCGAGCTCGACCGCCTCCTGGTAGGTCATGGTGAAGATGCGCGGCCCGAACAGCCCCTCCAGCCGGTGGTGGGCGCCGTCGAACCGGCCGTCGGGCGTGGCGGTGAAGCCGAACATGCGGGCGCGGCGGTACCGGGCCAGCTCGGCGACGTACGTCGGGGCCATCGCCTCGTGGACCTCGTCGAACAGGACGATGTCCGCCTCGTGCTGCGGGGTGTGGTCGACGCGGTGCATGGAGTCGGCGGTCACCACGGTGACCCGCTCGAACCGCTTGCGGCCGGCCCCGACCTGGCCGACGTTGGGGACGTACCGGATGAGGTGGCGGTACAGCCGCTTCACCACGTCGCGGCGCTTCGTGATGACGTGGATCTTGGCCTTCGGGAAGGCCATGCACACGGCGCCGAACAGGTACGACTTGCCGAACCCGGTGGGGGCCACCACCATCCCCATGTCGTTCTCGACGATCGCCGCCAGGCACTCGTCCTGGCGGGCTCGCAGGTCCATCCGGGCGAACACCCGGTCGAAGTCGTAGTTGAACCGGTCGGGCCGGGGGTGGGGCGGGTCGAGGATCAGCCGCTCGACCTCGAACCCCCGCTGCTGGCAGATGCCGAGGATCCGGCTCTCCCACCCCCGGGAGCAGACGAACCGGCCCCGGTCGTCGTACTGGAACTGCTGGATGCGCTCCGACCGGATCGGCCGGTGAGCCCCGCTGTCGGCGTCGAACGCCTCCGCACCCCGCATCGCCGTCAGGTGCGTGTAGGTGAGCTGGCCCTCGAAGACGTCGCTCAGGTCCGGCGGCACGCGGCCGCCGTTGAGCGACAGCTCGATCAGGTTGTCCTGGCGGCGCAGGACGAGCTTGTTGGACACGGAATGTCCCTCCCGCAACGCCAAAGTCTTGGCGCGCACACAATCAAGGGGGTTGATCTGGTGGGGAGGCTGAGATAGGATAAGCGGCGTGATCAGGCCGCGTGGCTACCCGCCCCGCACCGAACCCCCGCCGGGGTGACAACCGGCGGGGGTTCTTCTTTTCCCCGGTAGGAAATCAGCCCGCCACGGAGGAAGCGGGCTGAGGCACATCTTAGCCGACATACGGGAAACGGTCAATCTTGGTGACGATTTCCGTATGTGCGGACGTGGTGCTTGTAGGCGAAGTCCTCGGCGCCCTGGCGGAAAAAGTGTTCCGGGGCGAACAGCGGCTCGCCCCACTGGTTCGGCATCGGGTACAGGGCGTCCATCATCACGCCCCGCACGAACGACACCAGCCGCTGACTGGTCCGCAGGTCGCCCCGCCACGGCTCGCCCTTCGTCTCCACCGTCGCCCGGAACCGCTGCACGAACGCCCCCGGCTTCTTCATGTCGGCGCCCGGCACGTCCCACACGTCCTGGGCCAGCCGGTTGCGGCGGAACAGGTACGCGTGGCGGCCCGTCCCCTCGCTCTTCTGCGTCGCCGGGTCCAGGCCCAGGAACGAGTAGAGCTTGCCCGGGCGGTCCGGGGCGGAACTGTCGACGTACCAGCGGGGGTCGATGATGGTGGCGACCAGCCGGGCGAGCGCCAGGTGGTCGGCGTACAGGAAGGACAGGCCGGGGTAGGCGGGGTGTTCGCGGAGGAACTCGATCAGCTTCTGCGGCTCGGCGTTCTGCTGGTACAGCAGGCTCATCGCGTAGGCGACGTAGTCGGCCCGGGTGAGCTCGTGCCAGCCGCCCATCGTGGACGGGGCGGTCCACCGCCGCATGTTGAACAGGACTTTCTCGGGGTCCGTCCGGTCCTGGGCGGTGCTGCAGACGAGAGGGCTGCACACTTCGACCGAGGACAGCTCGTCCCTGAGCTTGAGCTCGTACAGCCGCAGAATGAGCTTCGCGTTCTGCGGCGTCCCGACCACCCGCACCCGGTCGGCGTTCAGCCTCGCCGGGTGGGAGTCGAGGAACTCTGGCTTCGAGGCCCCCGACCGACACGGGAGTCGGTCCCCGTCGAGGTACCACACCTCGCCATCAGGGGCCAGGGTCACTTTGAGGACGGTGTCCTCGGCGACGGCAGTCGACATAGATCCTCCGGTCCTTTATGCCGGCGGGTACAGGGAGATCACGTTGTCGAACAGCGGCGCCAGCGACCTCTCGTGCGTCACCATCACCACCTGCAGTCCGGTCGACTTCGCGAGCTCCCTCAACCGCCCCAGCGCAGTTTCGAGGCTGCCCAGGTTGTGTTCGTCCAACCCCACCGTCGGCTCGTCGAGACAGAGGAGCCCGAGGTCGGACGCGAAAGCGTTGTTCACAGACAGCCGGAACGCAAGGGCAAGAACTACCTTCTGGCCCCCGGAAAGGCGGCCCGCCGGCCGCCGCTTGCCTCCCTGGTGGAAGATGCAGGTGAAGCCGAGACCCTCGTCGACCTCCACGCGGAATGGGCTGTCGAACAGCCGCAGGTAGGCGTTGACGTCGGCCGTCAGCTTGTCGAGGTGGTGCAGCGAGACCAGGCGCGGCAGCGCCGAGTAGTGGAGCACCTCCCGCATCTGCTCGAGGTGGTCCTTCCACCCGACCGCCACCGCCGCCTCGACCTGCAGCTTGTGTAGCCGGGCGATCTCGCTCTCCAGGTCGTTGACGGTCTTGCTGAGGCCGTCGGACCGTCCCTCGAGCTCCGCTCGGGTCCGCTCCAACTGCTGCAGCTCCTCGACCGCCAGTCGGGCCTTCTCCGCCGCCATCGGGCTGGCCGGCAGTGTCGTCAGCTCGTCCGCGTCCCGCCGGCACTCCCGCTCCTCGGCCGCGTGACGCTCCCTTAGACGGGTCACCTTGACCGTGAGTTCCGCGTACTCCTTCTCCATCGCGGCCACGGCCTCGACCACCTCCTGGTGGTCGTTGAGCACCTTGCGGGTGGCCTCCTCGTCGGCGGCCGGGGCCTGCGCCCGGCCCAGCGACTGCCGCTGCGCCTCCAGTTGGCGGAACCGCAGGTCGTAGCTCGTCTTCCAAGACGAGTACGCCAACACCGCGTTCTCGTGGCGCTTGTAGGCGGCCGTCCTGGCCTCCAGGTCCGTGATGATCGGGGCGACGCGATCGAGCTCCGACTTGCAGTCGGAGACGCGGCTTGCGAGGGTGGCGGTCGGCTGCCCGCACTCGGGGCACTCCGACACGCCGCACGCGGGGTCGAACTTGCGGATGAACTCTTCCTTCCGTAGCCTCGTAGCGTACAGCTCCCGCAGCCGCTCGGCAAGCGCCTTCTCCCACTCCGGCCAGTACCCCTCCGGGGCGGTCGGCGGGGTCCCCTTCTGGCTCCACTCGGCCCGCAGCGCCGCGTCGAGCTTCTGCAGCTCGGCCCGCTGGTGCCGCTCCTTGTGGTACTGGCGCCACCACGCCAGGACCTCGGTCGCGCCGGCGACCTCGGCCGCCCGGCTGTCCCGGGCGGTGCGTAGCGTCGACAGGTCGCCCTCGATCGCCGCCATCTGCGCCTCGACCTCGGCCAGCTCGGTGGATGTACGTTCCATCATCTGGCGCCGACCCACCACCCGTCTCTCGATTTGTTCCCGTCTGTTCCACCCGACCACGATCTGCTGGGCGGAGTTGAGGTCGGCCCTCACATCTTGAGGCGGGGGCATAGCCTGCAGCCGGCCGGTGATCTCGTCGAGCTCCTGCCGGTACCCGTCGAGCCGCCGCCCGAGCTCGTCCTTGTCGGTCTGCACGACCGGGATCTTCACCCCGGCCGCCGCCTTGCCCAGGTCCTCCCACAGGGCCTGCAACCGCTCGATGCGGAACAGCCGCTGGAACGCGGCGGCCCGCTTGGCCGGCGACAGCGCGAACACGCTGAACACCTGCCACTGGTCGACGAAGACGTACTCGGCGAGGATCTCCGGGCTGACGCCCAGCAGGTCGTACACCGCCTTCGCCATCTCCTTGTCCCCGGTGATCAGCGGCCCGCCGTCCACCTGGAACGACCGGCCGACCGGGCGGAGCGACCGCTTCGCCTCGGCCGTGTGGCCGTTGTGGCTGAACTTGAGCCGCAGGTGACTGGGCTCAGTATCCGCGACCAGGTCGCAGATGTTGTCGGTGTTCTTCCCCTCATTGCGGGAAAAGTCGCCGGTCGGGGCGGCGTAGGCCGCCTTGAGGATGTTCGACTTGCCGGACCCGTTCGGGCCGATGATCGCGTTCAGGCCGTCGCGGAACCGGAACGTCTCGCGGCGGTGCTGGCAGAAGTTCACCAGCTCGAGCTCTTCAATCTTCACCGACTGCCTCCCGGTAGAACCGTTCGCGGATGTTGGTGAGGGCGGCCCCGGCGTTGGGGGCGTCCATGAGTTCGGTCAGGTCGCGGTGGACCACGGTGCCGGCCGGGGCCAGGCGCTCCAGGGCGGTGTGGACCGCCGCGTCGTTCTTGTCGTCGCGGCCGACCTCGACCACCTGCTGGGTCGACGGGTACGGCTCGACGAACGCGTGGACCCGGACGAACGCCGCCCGCAGCCGGGCGTCGGCCTCCGGCAGGTTGTCGGCGTACCGGACCCGGACGATCGGCACCCGCACGCCCTCGGGCAGGTCGCCCGGGGTGCGGCAGTACATGTCCATGTACGGCGACACGTCGGCCACCGCCCGCTCCAGGTCCTCGGGCGTCTCGACCGTGATCGAGTGGAACGGCCGGGACAGGAGCGGCACCGACTGGACCGACAGGTCGTCGTACATGAGCCACACCCGCTTCTCGGGCGGCTCGTCGAGCGCCTGCATGCAGGCCGACCCCGGCGACAGGATCGTTACCTCGCCACGGTTGACGGCCAGGTGGTGGTGGAAGTCCCCGGTCACGCAGAACCGGGCCTTCGGCCCGCAGAGGACCAGCTCCTCCAAGAGCGGGGCGTTGTTCCGCCACGGGATCCAGTCCTTCCACACCTGGTGGGTCATCAGGACGTCGGTACCGGGCTCGACCTCGTCGAGCGCCCGGCGGAACTCGTCGGGCGGCATGTAGTCCAGGCCGTACACCTGGACGCCGGCGATCTCGGCCGTGCCCCGGTGGCAGTAGTGCGGGCCGTCGTGGACGGCGCTCAGCCACGGCGGCCCGGTCAGGCCGTCGTGCTGGCCCCGGATGAACGGCACCTTCTTGCCCGACTCCTCGAGCCGGTCGAGCTGGTGCCGCATCACCTTCACGGTCTCGGCGTCGGGCCTGGGGTCGTCGGTCAGGTCGCCGGCGCAGCACACCGCCTTGACCCCGAACTGCAGGGCCAGGTCGACGATCTGCTCCAGGGCGAAGTAGCTGTCGCCCCGGATCTGCGGGGCCTTCTTCCACGCACCCGGAGCCAGGTGCCAGTCGGAAGTCCACAGGATCAGTGGTCGTGGCATTTTCTAATTCCCTTGAATGGGGAGGGGTAGTTGACCTACAATCACCCCTCGGCGCCGTCTGGGGACGGGGCTGTCTCAGTGGAAAGGAGTTCCGTCATGCTGGTGCTCACCCGTCGTGAGGGCGAACAGATCGTGATCGGGGGCGACGTCAAGATCACCGTCGTGCAGGTCAAGGGCGGCACGGTGCGGATCGGCATCGAGGCGCCCCGGGAGATCCCGATCTCCCGGGTCGAACCCGAGAAGAAGTCAGAACAGGTCGCACCAGCGGGCCAGTGACCGGCCCCAGTGCTTGAGGTACTCGTCCTTCTGATCGACTAGCTGTTTCCCCGCTTCACGCAACGCGTCGAGCGGGGTTTCTGCTTTGAAGAAGTTCAGGTCCGCGATCACCTCCCAGTACCGCTCGTTGGCCTCGATGCCCGGGGCCTCCTTCACCAGGTTCTTGATCGCGTCCGACGCCCTCTCGTGCTTGACGTGCGGCTCGCCGACGGTCCAGCTCCAGCCCAGGTGGGCCATCACCCGCTGGGCCAGCAGGCCGCACCAGATGTCGTCGAACCGGGCGTACGGCTGGCCCGCCCCCATCGGCGCGCACAGCATGAGCGGCACGGCCCGGCGGGTGAACGCCAGGTTCATGCCGCACATCGGGGCGAACTGGTGCGACGGCATGACCCGGGTGCCCTTCGGCAGCGGCAGCTCGAGCGTCCGCTTCTCCAGCCGGCGGGCGAGCTGGACCGGGGACGACAGGTCGGCCACCTCCGTCCACAGGCCCATGCTCACGTCGCACTTCATGAGCCCCTTGTTGACGTACGGGACCCCCCTGACGTGCTCCCCGGGGATCGAGCTCTCCCACCTGGGCGTGCCGCACAGGTTGGTGAGGTGCTGGTACATGAACGTGAACGGCGCGGTCAGCGGCATGCAGTCGTCGTCGAGCGTGACGACGTACTCCGCCCCGGCGTTGTACGCCTGCAGGTACCCGAACGACCGGACCGCGCTGTCCTTGCGGCTGAACGGCCCGGCGGGCGGAATGTCCGCCCACGAATAGCAGTGGATCGGGGTGTCGAAGATCTTCTTGGGCGGGAACAGCTCCGGCTTGAGGCCCTCCATGTCGTAGACGACGTGGATGCCGGACCAGCAGTTTCCGCACCCCACCCAGGCGTCGAGGAACCGCTTGATGTTCTCGGGCCGGTTGGTGGGGACGACCAGGTGCGCGTTGTAGGCGGCGGGAGGCATCCTTGCCCTTTCTCAGATGGCGTGCCGGACGTGGTCCGGTATCTCCTCGCGCGGGCCGAGGTCCGCGTCGCGGTAAAAGTACTCGAGCAGCCCCGCCTCGTCGGTGATGCGGTTCTGCAAGCCGGCCCCGATCTCGCGGTCCTTGTCGTTCCAGCGGCGGCGGGCCTGCTCCTCGTGCTTCGCTCGGGCGTACCCCCAGTCCACCCGGTGCAGGTGGGCCAGGTACAGGTTCGGGTGCGGGGCGTCCCCGCCGCCCTGGATGTCGTGGAAGCCGGGCGTGAAGTGCAGCGGCTCCCGGGCGATGACCGTCTTCGAGTACAGCCGGCTCGGGTGCCAGTACGAGCGCTGGGCCAGCAGCGGCCGCCTCGTCCAGTTGAGCGCCGGCTCCTCGTCCTTGTAGTGGACGACGTTGTACCCCTGGGCACGGACGTGGTTGGGCCACGCCGACGCGAACAGCAGCTCGGCCAGGCCGCCGGGCAGGGTCGAGATCAGGAACTCGTCCGCCTCGGCGAACAGGACCGTGTCGTAGCTCTGCAGCAGGAACGCCTGGAACCGCTCGACGGTGTCCCGCAGCCAGGCGTGGTCGTAGCTGACGTCGCGGTGGACCGGGACCACGGTGGCGCCCCGCTCGGCCACGGCGCCGAGGGCGGCCCGGTCGGTCGAGTCGTGGTCGAGGACGAAGACGTTGAGCGCCCCGACGTGCTTGGAGTAATAATCAAACCAGATCGGGAGCCACACCGGCTCGTTCTGTACGATAGTGAATGCGGCCGCCGGCCGCTTTCCGTTCGCCTTCACGTCACGCCTCCGGAGGGATCATGGGGAAGATCTGTGTCGCGGTCGTCGGACCGCCCCGCAGCGGCACCAGCGCCGTCGCCGGCCTGCTGCACCAGATGGGCGTCCACATGGGAGACGAGCTTCTCCCGGCTAATGTACACAACCCGAAGGGGTTTTACGAGGACCTGGACTTCGTCGAGCTGAACGCCAAGCTGCTCGACGGCGTCGAGGACCCCCTGGTCGAGCCCCGGTGGAGCCCGCCGCTGCGGGCGGAGTTCACCCACCTGGTCCGCCGCAAGGCCGCCCTCCACGACCTGTGGGGGGTCAAGGACCCCCGGCTGTGCATGACGATCAACGACCTGGCCGCCGAGCTCCGGGCGGTCGGGTGCGAGCTCCGGGTGGTGACCACGCTGCGGTCGGTCCACCACTCGGTCAACAGCCTCCGCAAGCTGCACGGCGGCATGGGCGTGGCCCAGGCCGCCGGCATCATCGGCAAGTACAGCTACGCCCGCAGCGCGAACATGGAGAAGTGGATCCAGGCCGACCCGCAGAACCTGACCCGCCAGTTCCAGCTCCTCTACGACCAGCTCGTCACCGAGCCGGAGGCCACGGCCGGGGCGCTGCTCCGGTTCCTCGGCAAGGAGCCGGTCGTGACCGACGAGATGCGGGCCTGGGTCGACCCGCAGCTCCAGCACGAGAAGTCGCTGTTCTAGCCCCGGACGGCGGCGGCCAGGGCGGTGGTGCTCTTCCCGGGCAGCATGGGGACGAACACCACCCGGCCGCCCCGGTGGGCGACGTAGTCGGCCCCGGGGACCACCGTCCCCTCGTACTCCGAACCCTTCACCAGCACGTCCGGCTTGATCGCCCGGATCAGCTTCTCCGGCGTGGCCTCCTCGAACGGCACCACCGCGTCCACGGCCCCGACGGCGGCCAGCATCGCCAGCCTGTCGGCCAGGTCGTGGAACGGCCGGTCCTCGCCCTTGAGCGACTTGACCGACGCGTCGTCGTTGACGGCGACCACCAGCTTCTCGCCGTACGCCCGGGCCGACCGCAGCAGGTGCAGGTGGCCCGGGTGCAGCAGGTCGAAGCAGCCGTTGACCAGCACCACCCGCTGGCCCGCCCGGCGGCGCCGCTCGGACCACTCCACCGCCTCCTCGGTGGACATGATCTTGTCCCCGGTGGCGGCGGTGGCGTCGAACACGTCGTCCAGCTCCTGCCGGCCGACGGTCGAGGTGCCGGGGATGTTCACGCTGATCCCGGCGGCGGTGTTCGCCATCCGCAGGGCCTGCTCGAACGACCGGTCCTCGGCGATCCCGACCGCCAGCCCGGCGATGAACACGTCGCCGGCCCCGGTCACGTCGTACACGCACCGGCTGAACGCCGGCATGTGGGTGACGTGCCCGGTCTGCTGGTCGTACCAGGTGCAGCCGTGCTCGCCCCGGGTGATCACGATGTGGCGGGTGGCCGGGAGCACCCGGCCGAGCGCCCCGGCGAGCTTCTGGGCCTCGCCGTCGTCGCCGACCTCGTCGCGGAACGACTGCTCGTCGAACAGGTCCGTGTTCACGCAGGCGCTGACCGCCTCGTTCCAGTTCGGCGTGACCGCCAGGCAGCCGTTGAACACCGCCATGTCCGACCGCTTCGGGTCGGCGATGACGGGCGGCGGGATCTGCTGGCTGCGGGCCACGTCCAGCATCTTGCGGACGGCGTACTCGGGCAGCGTGCCCTTGCTGTAGTCGGACAGCACGAGCACCCGCACCTCGCGGGCGATCTGCTCGAACTTGTTGACGACGGCGCTCGTGCGGAACAGGCTGCGGCCGACCCGGCCGAACTCGTGGTCGACCCGCATGAGCTGCCGGCCGCCGGAGGTCACGCGGACCTTCAGCGGGGTGATGCAGTCCTTGCGGGTGTTGAGGTCGTGCCAGACGCCGTGCTGGTCGAGCATCATCCGCAGCTTGCCGGCCACGTCGTCCTCGCCGACGTCGCCGATCACCCCGACCACGTCGGAGCTCAGGGCCTTCGCGGCGGTGGCGACGTGGGCCGCCCCGCCGGGGTAGTCCTGCGGCCCCTCGGGGCAGTAAACGACCGGGACCGGCGCCTCGGGCGACACCCGATGGACCGGCCCCTCGTAGTACCGGTCGACCATCACGTCGCCGGCCACCAGGATCTTCTTGTGGGACATCTCAGCCCTCTTCGGGGAGCTGGACGCGCCGCCCGTTCACCCAGACGCTGGAGGAGGCGGGCCGCTCGTCGTACTCTTTTTCGTTTTTCTTGTTACAGGGTCCGCAGATCTTGTTGCGGGTCAGGTCCCTCGACATGAAGGTCTTGCCGCAACGCAGGCACGGGCGCCGACCCTGGCGCGGGGCTGGCTCGTCCATGAGCCTTCCTTGAGCGGCGACCGCTCGTGAGACGACTACGTTACCCGGACCCCCGGCTGGGAGTCTGCCACCAGCGTCAGCCGCCACGGGCCGACCACCGGCTCTCCCCGGTGCATGAGGACGGCCCGGGACGGTCCCGTGCCGCCCGGCCGCTCGAACCGGATCGAGTACTCCTCGTTCGGCACCACCGGCTCGCCGTCGACGATCAGGGCGGCCTCGGTGCGGTCGTTACGGTGCATGGTTCCGTCACTGGTTGTGGACTTCTGTGAGGTACTTGATCGCGTCCGCCAGCGTGGGCACCACCAGGCTCGACGCCTCCCGGACGGCCAGGTGCTCGTGGAGGTTGCCGTCCTCCATCACCGTAAGGATGAACTTGTTCCACTGCTCGGCCCAGGCCATCTCCATCATCGTGAAGATCGACACGCGGGTGGCGCCGGTCAGGTTGACGAGCAGGATGTCGCTCCGCTCGACGTCGTGCTTGTCGCGCTTGAACACGGCCTTCGGGCCGTACGGCCAGTTGTGCCCGTCGGCCCGCAGGGCCTCCTCGGCCCGCCGGGAGTCGTGCCCCCGCATCGGGTCGATGACGCTGTACCGGTACTGCTCGAGCACCCCTCGAGCCCGGCCCCGCCAGCCGAGGGCCTCCGCCTGCGTGAGGCCGCTGATCGGGCCGGCGAGGTAGACCTGAAGCATCTGTGCCTCCTGTGTGCGAGATTACCCTCCCGGGGCGGCGGCGTCCACGTCAGAGCTCCCGACGCACCCGGGCCTTGCGGCCCCGCTTCTTCTCCTTGACCTTCTCCGGGCGGGCGCCGGCCCGGAGGGCCGCGATGAACGCGTTGGCGTCGCTCTTCTGCTCGAGCTCCTCGAGCGTGACCTGGACGCCGAGCGTTGGCGGCTGGGCGACCATGAACGGCCGGAGGAGCGGCCGGCTGCCGCCCACGATCCAGCGGTCGGTGAAGATCCGCAGGACGTCGACGGCCTCCTCGTAGCTGTACGTCGTGTCCTCGAACGGGTACGAGATCACGGCGATCTCCTTCGCCCTCCCGTCGGGCGACCGCCCCAGGTACGGAATGCAGGGGGCGATCACCCGGTACTCGAAGGATTTCAGATCCATACGCCCCTCCCTGGGCCGTACACCGGTTCCGTCCGAAAACTAAAAAAGTGTGCCTGGGCTTGACACACTTCATGATCGTGGGCAGTCGGCCCACGGTCAAGTATTACACGAGCAACAACCGGTGCATTGCCGGCACTCGCCGCAGGTGCTCCGGCGATCCACGTCGTCGCCGCACCCGGTGCAGCGGACGACCCCGTCGGCGTGCGGCGTGGCGCTCGGCGGGTACAGGACGCGGGCGTTCTTCAGGTGGTACTCGTCCTGCCACTGGGCCTCGCACTCCAGGCACCGGACGTCCTGGTAGACGGCGTCCCCCTCGACCTCGAGCGAGTCGCCCTCGATCTGGGCCGACTTGCAGAACGGGCAGTACCCGGCCCCCTGCAAGTACTCCTCCTTGTCCGGGAACCCGTCGTCGGGCTGCTCGAGCTTGGTCGGCTCCTCGACCTCGCCGTCGTCCGACTCCCAGTTGGCGGCGTCGGCCACCGCCTCCGGGGTGATGCGGACGTGGATCTGCAGGCCCTCGTCGGTGCAGAGCGGGATGACGCCCGGCGGCGCGCCCTGGACCTCGGCCTCGGCCAGGTAGTCGGTCACGGCGGCCTTCGCCAGCTCGAGGGTGTCGGCCTCGACCCCGGCGGTGGCGGAGACGGGGCCGTCGGAGAGGTCCCCGGCGGCGAAGTAGAACTTGGGCATGTCACTTCTTCTTGTCGTGCTCGCACGTCGGGCAGCCGTCCTGCGGGCCGTACGCCCGGTGCTGCTCGGTCTCGTGCCAGCGGGTCTTGAAGAACTCCTCGTAGGGGATCCCGTCGGCCAGGAGGAAGCCGAACGAAATGGCGAGGTGGTACTCGCCGAACGACAGCGGGAACCCGGCCGCGATCAGGTGGGCGATGACGTGCCGCAGGTCCTTGATCGTGTGCTCGTCGGCGTTCGCCTTCTTGTACACGCCCGGCTGCAGCACGTCGTAGGCCGGCTCCCGCCGCCTGATGTTGTCCGGCGACTCCCGCCCCAGCAGGGCGTCGAAGTCGCTGAACGACAGGCCGCTCTTCTCCCGCCAGTACTCGGCGAGCTTCGCCTCACGCCCCAGCTCCGGCTTCTCCACCTCCGGCTTCTTCCGGGGAGCCGGCGGCGGCTTCGGGGCCACCTTCGACTGCGGGCGCTTCGTCTTCTTCGTCTTCATCGGGGCCGTCCTCCAGTTGAACGAGTGCGGTGCTGGGGCCGTCACCGTCGTGACGCGGGTACAGGCGCTCGCCCGGGTCGAGGGTCCACGACTTCGGGTGGTCGAGGCACACGATCACGCCCTGGTCGGCCAGGTCGGCCAGGCAGTCGACGAACTTCTTCTTGGCCTCCTCGAGGCTCTCGGCCTCGACGGACGCGAACAGGTCGCACGGGTAGCTCAGGCGGTACTCGTTGGGCACGTCAGTCTCCGGCCGGCACGACGCCGAAGATCGGCTCGCCGTGCTCGAGGATGAGGTCGTAGATCTCCTCCCCCTGGGGGCCGTACTTGTCGATCAGCGCGTGGCGCAGGTCCACGGCGTTGTTGATCACGAGCTTGGCCCGGCCCGTCTGGTCGGGCTCGTCCTCGGCCTCCTCGTCGTACTCGCCGTCGCCCTCGTCGACGCCGTCGTCGTCGAGGTCGTCGACGTTCACCTCCCACTCGACCAGGCTCTCCTGGCAGCGGGCGCACGACGTCTCGCTGTGGAACCCCTTCGCCACCTGCCCGTCGTCGCTGTCGACGAGGTCCCCGGTCTCGGCGATGAGCCGGGTCTTGAAGTGCGAGTTCAGGTTGTTGATCGCCACCTCGACCAGGACGGCGTTGACGGCCGTCAGGTCGGCGTTGCAGTGGGGGCACCGGGTCAGCGCGGTGCCGTCGGTCCGGCGGTAGCAGTAGCGGTACTCCACGGCGCTCTCCAGAGAAGGACCCCGGGGCGTGCGCCCCGGGGCCGGGTCAGGGGGTCACTTCTTCGCGGCCTTCTTCTTGCCGCCCTCCTTCGCGGCCTCCGCCTCGTCGGTGGTCTCCACCACCGTCACCTTCCCCGCCGGCAGCGCGGCCGGCGGGGCCTCGGCGGCCGCGCCCGGGAGGGCCACGGTGCCGCCGACGTTCACGATGTTGATCTGGACGACCGGCTGGCCGCCCACCACCTTCACCCTCTCGCTGAGGGCCGCGAGGGCGTTCTGGGCCGCGACCTCGGCGGTCGTGGCGTCGACGTTCTCGAGGGCCTCAGTCGCCTCCAGGGCGCCCTCGATCATCGCCTGCTTGGTCTTGCTCTTGAACAGGTTGAACAGGCCCATGTGAGTCTCCGGTGCTGATTGTCTTGGCGCTAACAGGTTGGCCGCCCTTCTTGCGGGGCTTGCGTATCCCGAACCCGGCGTTGCACACGCCGAACGTGGTGAAGTGCCGCCCCCTCGGGCGGCCGTTGAGCAGGGCCGACACCTGGCACGGCGCCTGGGTCAGGAGCCCGCCGGGGTACCGGCCGAACAGGGCGCTGGCGTGGACCAGGTCGCGCTTGCTCGGCCGCTCGATCACCCGGGAGTACACCGGGACCGTGTCCTCGAACTCGGCCGGGAGGCTCTCGGCCGGCAGCACCAGCAGCAGGCGGACGGTCGTCCGCCACGACTCGCCGGAGCGGGGGGCCACCGTCCAGGTGGCGACGCCCCCGAGCGCCCCGGCCTTCTTCCAGTGGGCGACGGCGTCCCGCATCCCCTGGGCCGCCGACCGCTGCACCGCCCGGGCGTCGAGCTGCGTGAACGGGCGGTCGGTGATCCACCGCAGGACGACGGCCCGGCAGCCGGGGGACTTCGCCACCCCCCGGCAGGCGGCCTTGTACGCCCGGGCCACCACGCGCCGCCCCCAGCACCACGGGCAGACGTACGCGACGTCGCACCGGCGGAGCTTCTTGGGGCTCGTACAGCATACCGCGTACGGGGGGCAGTTCCGCAACCACGGTAGGCGCTTGCTGTTGGCGACCCGCCACCGGCAGTCCGGGGCGTCCTTCTTCGGCTTGCGCCGCAGCCGGGCGAGCTGCACCCGCCACAGCCGCTGCACCCGCATCATCTGCTGGTCCGGGGGCAGCCTCTTGCGCGTCTCGCCCGACAGCGTGCCCCGGGCGACCGCCAGGCGGTTGGCCCACGCCGGCGGCGGGGGGCGCTTGTCGGGGAGCCAGGTGAACGCCACGTCGGGCATCACCACCTCCTGGCGCCGTGGGCGCCGCCCAGGCACTTCGAGGTGTCCACGGCGCACCGCTGGCCGAACACCTGGGCGAGGGCGTTGATGCCGCTCGTGGTGAAGGTGTTGGTCGGCCGCAGCACGATCTTGAGCTGCGGGTTGGCGAACCAGAACGTCGGCAGGCCGGGGGCGTACTCCCGGCGGGTGAGCGTGTCGACCCACGGCTTGCCGATGTCCCACATCTCGAACCCGACCCGGCGGAGGTTCGGCAGGTGCGGCAGGAGCGACATCCAGTAGGCCACGTTGATCGAGCAGCCGGCGTGGAACACCAGCTCGTTGAACTGGTCGGCCCTGACGGCGTTCATGAGCGCCGTCCGGTCGCTCATCGCCGTCGTGTCCCGGGTCCGGACCGACTGGATCTCGAGCGACGTGTACAGCGGCCACGACGGCCGGCTCTGGTACTTCCTGAACTCCTTCATGTCGTACAGGTTCAGCCCCGGGAACCCGCGCCGCCACCGCACCTTGTTCTCGTTGCCGATCGACAGGTACGGCTTCTTCGCGTTCGGCTTGTACCCCAGCCACTGCGGCTGGAACTGTTCGAGCAGCTCTTTGGCCTTCGTCTCCGCCAGCCAGTACGCCCGCCGGACCGCCGGGTTCACCTGGTCCAGCTCCTTCGGCGGCTGCGGGTACGGCCAGTAGACCGCCATCTCGACCTGGGCGCGGATGAAGTGAGCCCAGGCTTCCAGGTGCGGCTCGCCCCGCTCCTCGAGCCAGTCGGCGAACACCAGGCGGTTCGTGTCGTCCGCGTCCTCGTTCCTGATCTTCGCCAGGAACGCCTGCGCTTCGGGGTGGGAAAGGATCTGCACAGTGCTTCTCCCAGGCGATGTGATTCAGGGCCGGCGCGAAACCGGACATCACCGCCGAGAAATGATGTCCTATTTTTCTCTCTGAAAGAGAGAAGACATGAAGACCAAGAAAGAAGAACAGAAATGTCTAGTTTCTGGTCTCTTTCGGTGTTGGTCTTCGTTGGTTTTCAGTCCGTGTAAACCTCGTGCGGGGCCTTGATCGCGACTTCCTTCGCCTTCGCGACCAGCTCCGAGTTGTCCTCGATCTCGTCGTACTTCACGATCTCGACGTTGACCGGAGTGTAGTTGCTGTAAACCTTTACGTTCCGGTCTTCGTCGACCTCGACCACGATTTCGATCGTGCGCGCCTTCTGTGTCGGATCCATCTCGACCTGTGCGGGTTCGCCCATTGTAGCTCCTCCCCCCTTCATGTCTTCTACTTCGTAGAAGAATAGGACATCATTTCGGCCAGAGCCCAATTGCCCTTCCGACCCTGTAGACCCTTCATGTCTTCTCTCTCTTAGAGAGAAGAATAGGACATCATTTCGTCACCTGATGCCGGCCTCGACCTGGCGCGGCGTACGGCGAGAACTTCTGTAAGGCGGTCTGGCGGGAACAGGACTTGCTTGTACACCAACCTCTACCCAGCCATCGCCGCAACCCGTTCGAGCAGTCAGGAGCGATCATGCTCGTCTTGACCCGGCGTCCGACCGAGTCGTTCACCATTGGCGACAACATCCGGATCGTGATCACGGAGGTCGAGGGGAAGAAGGTGCGCGTGGGGATCGAGGCCCCACGCGACCTGCCCGTCGTCCGCGACGACCAGAAGAAGAGCGAGGACTCGAAGGAGCACCGCCCGGTCGGGTGATCACTTCTTCCGCACGACCTGCACGGTGCGCTCGACGAGGATAGTCTCCTCGCCAACCGTGTGGGTCTTGCAGTACTCGATGAACTTGGCGGCCATCGCCTCGACCGTGTCGTCCAGGTCCCACACCAGGTCGACACGGTCCTTGAGCTGGTCGGTGTCCCACTCGTGGTAGTCGATGTCCTGGTCGAGCGAGCGGCCCGGCCAGACGATGATCTTGGTCGGCTCGACCGCGTAGTTGCGCCGCTCCTGCTCGCCGCAGCGGCCGCACTTCCCGGGCTCCGGGTCGGCCCTCTGGTAGTTCTGCTGGCCGCACTCGGTGCAGTAGCTCTTGTAGCCGCTGGGCTCGGTCCCGCCCTGGTACAGCACGACGTAGCCGCCGGAGCGGCCGTTCGTGCCGAGCTGGTATCGGTGGCCGTGCCGCTTGTCGAACTCGGCGATGATCCGGGCCATCCCGCTGTCGCGCCACCACTCGGCCTGCGAGCACACCAGGTCCCAGGCCGTGCTCTCGGTCGCCTTGTCCGGGAACGTGATGTGGTGTAGCTTGACGCACCGGCTGTAGCTGGTGGACCGGTTCCACGAGTTCATCGTGTTGTACCGGGGGTGGCCCGCCAGGTACTCGATCATGTGCTTGCGGGCCTTCGGCTTCTTCGTCGGCCGCTTGAAGTCGGTTACCAGGTACGGCATGAGTTTTTCTCCGGTCACCCCGTCGGGACGGCCGGGGTGCCTTTCTTGAGTTTGGCTGTCACCTCGTTGCCCGTCCGGGCCATGACGTAGTCGCCGAGGTGCCTGTCTCCCCACACGTCCCGGGTCCTCATCAGGACCGACGCCCGGACGCGGTAGTAGTCGCCGTCGGGGAAGGACCGCTCGACCATCAGCGAGCGGCCCAGGGCCACCACGGCGTCTTCGGCGGTGGACCCGTCCACCACCTTCGAGAACGTGACCCCGCCGTCGGGGTCGGAGCACTCCAGCATGAAGAGCATGTCAGCCTTCTGGGGGTCGGTCGGTCTTCGGCACTTTGGAGAGCGCCACCTCGCGGTTGTGCTCGGCCAACGCCTGGTCGTACTCCAGCTTCGCCGCTTTGGCGGCCCCTTCGGACTGCTCGAGGATCGCCGAGAGGGTGGACTGCCGCTGCTCGAGCAGCCGCAGCCCCAGGGCCATCGCCTCGAGCCGGTCCTGCTGCCGCGTGAGCTTGCCGCCCAGCGCCAACGTCACCAGCCGGAACTCCTTGAGGGTGAGCTTCACGACCAGCTCGCCCTGCAGCGTCACGTCGGCCATCGGTCACTCCGTGTCGTCGACGGGGGTGCGGAACTCGGCGAACTCCACCAGCTCGCCGAGCTTCTTCACCATCCCGCCCGCGAGCTCGTACTGCTGCGCCGCCAACTGGCTCAGCAACTGGGCGTGCATCCGCAGCGCCTGGTTGGTCTCCAGCAGCACGCCGAAGCCCTGGAACAGGATGCCCGCCTCCTCGGCGGTCAGCGGGCGGGGCTTCGCCAGGGCGATCAGCTCGACCCGGCCGGTCGAGACCGCCGGCCCCAGGTCCGGGAGCACCGGCATGTCCCGGACGAACTCGTTCCACGAGCGCATCTTCTCCTGAAGCGCCTTCAGCGCCTCCTCGCTCTCGGAGATGCGCTCCTGGGTGGTCTGGCCCTTGAGCTTGGTGCTCTGGACCGGCTTCCACTCTTTGTCTTGACGCTGCGACATTGTTCATCTCCCTGCGGGCAGCACCGTGGCGGTGCCGGCCTCGGTGTCGAACTCGATGGTGACGTACTCACCGTACCTGACCCACTTCCCGGCGAACTCCTTGAAGCACTTCGTCCAGTAGGTGGCGAGCTCGTCCTGCTCGCCCTCTTCGGCCGGGCGGCCGAGGCCGGCCATGCGCTCGGCGGCCTCGGCGTTGCCGGCCTCGACGGCCGCGTCGGCGACGGCGTCGGGCGTCTTGAACGTGACGGTGAACTTGGGCATCACTTATCCTTGAAAACGTGACGCCAGAATCCGGTACGCTTGGCCGTCACTCGTCGGTGACAGTTGGCGCATCGGACCTGGCACTTTTCGATCTCGGCTTTCACCTTCGACCACGAAAGGTTGTTAGCCATCATGCGACTGATAACCGCAGACTTGTCGTCCCTGACGTGATCGAACTCCAGCACGACCGGGTCGGATTCCCCGCAATCGACGCAGTGGTGCTCGAGCAGGTACATGTACATGAGACGCCTCAGCTCAAGCCTGCGATCGAGCTGCTTGTTTCGACGTGCTCTCTTCTTGTCCGACGGCAGGTTTCGGTACCACTGAGCCTGGTACTCGCTCTCACCTTGTCGACGGCACTCTCGGCAGGAGCCGAGGTAGTACCTCTTTCCGTTTTTCACGTTGGACTTGAACTGATCCAGCGTCTTGACGGCTTCACAGGTCTTGCACTTCTTATCGGTCATGGCGGACCCTCCTTAACCGAGAGAATACCGCCATCCTTCTGCTGGAAACAAGTCAAAGTTTCCAGCAGAAGTTAATCAGCGGAATGTACGTCGATCACCTTCTTCGGCTCCTTCGTCTTCTTCCTCTTCACCTTGCGCTTCGCCATCTTTCCGCCTCCGCAGTCGGGAGATCACTTCGGGCGTGCAGTTGTCGACCGCGAACACCTCGGGGTCGTTCAGGTTGTAGAGGAACCGGTGGTGGTTGTTGGCCTGGTGGGTCTTCGCCACCAGGCCGTCGAGGTAGGTGGCGACGTCGCACAGCGTCGCCTTCTCCGAGTCGTGCATGTCGACCGCGTTCGGGTCGAGGGCGTCGGTGTCGTACTCGAGCTCGAAACTAACCAGGATTGTCTTCTTGAGGATCGGCATCGCCTTCACCCCTCTCTTCCAGTATGGCGTCCAGCATGTTCGCCTGGGCCGACACGAGCTTGGTCATGCCGTACGCCAGCAGCATGTACAGGAACGTCCCCAGGAGGCTCTTCTCGCCCTCGGCCGCCTTGTCGAGGCCGATCTGTATCTTCTTCATGCCCACCATGATGAGGGCCGGGTTGTCGCGGATCATCTCGAGCAGGTTCTGCTCGGTCTGGTCGTTGCCGGCCTCGACCCTCGTGATGATGCGGCGGCGTTCCTTGTCGTCCATGACTTTTACTCGATCACGTCAGCGGGTAGGGTTCGGGCGAACTCGCTAGATGGTTCCACCTCCGGACCGCCTCGTCCAGAGCAGGTTGCATCAGCTCCTTCGGCAGCGGCCCCTTGACCGGCCGGCCGTTCTCGCGCTTCCAGAACACGACCACCTCGAGCCCGCACCGGTTGCACGACACCGAGCAGTGGGGGAGGTTGGCCCCGCCGTGGGAGCCGTAGGTGATGAGGTCCCAGACCTCCTCACTGTCCTTCACGGACTCGTTGCCGCACAGCGGGCAGGCGTTGAGGTCGCTCATGTATTCTCCTCGGCGGCGTTCAGGGCCGCCACCACGCGCTCGACCAGGTCCTCGAGTTCGAGATCCTCGGTCCGCTCGCGCTCGGGACGGGTGTCGGGTGCCCGCTCGATGCGGAAGACCCGAAGCTGCTTCCTATCGAGGAAGCAGCTCGGATCCTTGTTGTACACCTCGTAACGTGGCTTCACGTCTTCAACCATGACGGCTTCTTGAGGAGGCGGGCGATGGGGATGTCGACGTAGCCCGAGGGCACCGTCTTGCCGGTGTCCTCGACGATCCCGGCGGCGACGAGGTCGTTGAGCATCCCCTCGCCCTCCGAGTAGTCCTTGATCGCGACCTCGTCTGGCTTGAGGTCGGCGTGGACCACGTTCACCGAGGCCGTCGCGTACGGCTCGCCGGTTTCCTTGTCTTGGAGGACGATGGCGACCCGGTTGTTGTTGGTGTACTTCGAGAAGTAGACCTCGCACTCGTCGGTCCCGTGGCGGGTGACGGTCGTGCCTTCGAGCTTTTCGGGGTGCATGGTTCGCTCCGGGGGATCTTGTTCCAGGTGACCAGCGCCTTGAGCGCGTAGTGGATGTACAGCCAGTCGAACTCGTGCTCGTCCTCGACCTTCGACCACCCCTTCGGGGCGCGGTCCTCCCAGGGCTGCGTCACCTTCAGGCGGCACCGGTAGCAGCCCACGCCGGACGTGGTCGCCGACTCGACCCCAAACCAGAGGAGGTCCTCCTTCCCGCAAGCCGGGCAAGGGAGGACCTCCGTGTCGGTGTGCTGCGGGTAGTACTTCCGCAGGCACTTCTGCATGCCGCCCGCCGCTCTGGGGGCTTTCATTTGACCCCCAGGTCTTCCATCGAGTACTCGACCATGCGGTGCGTCGGGTGCATCAGGTACACCCGCTGGTCGCGGATGTCGAACTCGCCCTTCTTCTGGGCCTTCTTCGCCTCGGCGTCGGCCTTCTTCTCGGTGTCGAAGGGGCCGATCTGGTGGACCTCACCGTCGGCCTCGTACAGCACGCTGAACATGTCGGCTCCTTACCACCTGTTGGTCTCGAAGACGTGGACGACGAAGTCGCCGCCCTGGAAGGCGACGGTGCCCACGAAGTGGTGGTTGACGGTGAACGGGATCGCCTGCCCCGTCATGAACACCTTGAACTGGTACTTCCTCGGCTTGCGGGCCGGGGCCACCATCGCGTAGACGACCAGCTTCTCGTCCTGGTTCATCGCCGACAGGATCGTCGCCCCGTCGGGGATCTCGACCTCCTGCGGCTGCCCGCAGCTCTCCAGGGGCAGCTCGTACTTCCAGATGGCCTTCGTCTCCACGGTCACGCTCCGGTCGGGGTGTCGGGTGCGGAGGAGGACGACCCCTCCGCGTCGTCGATCTCGAAGACGCGCTTCCCCTCCCTGAGCAGCTCCTTCCGCTTCATGAGGTGGTACGGCTTGCGCTGCCCGGTGTGCAGCATCAGGATCTCCTGGGCGAGGTCCTCGGCCGTGAACGTCACCGGGTCCTCGCCCTCCAGCTCGTACTCGACCATCACCAGCGCTTCGGCGGCCTTCGCCTTGTCCTTCTTCAGCAGCCGCTTCCACTTCTTCCACTTCATTGTCTTGGCGCCTCGATTTTCTCGTCCAGTTTCACGTCCTCCCCCGCCAGCCAGCGGAGGTGCGGGACGTCGAGCCGGGCGGTCTTGATGCCCTCCCCGCTGCCGTGCTTGGCGAGGGCCGTGTACTGGATCGAGTCGTCGCTCACCACGACCGTGTAGCAGTCGAACCGGGTGTCGTCGTCGGCGTCCTCGGCCTCGTCGTCGTACGCCTCCATCGCCCAGGCGAGGATCTCGTCCGGGTCGTCGATCGGCATGTGCTGCTGGCCGAGCGGCACCCCGGCGCGAACGAGCCCGGCGATCCGCCGGGCTTCCCCCATCAGGCGCTTCGACTCGGGGTCGTCTTCGGCCCCGTACTGCTCCTCGGCGATCTTGAGGATCACGTCGGCCAGCTTCTGGTCGACGACGTACTCGCTCGAGCCGGACCAGAACTCCATCGAGTAGAGGTCCTTGTCGGTCTTCTCCTTGAACCGCTTGACCCCGTCGACCCGCCCGAGCAGTTGCCTCGCCCGCTCGGGCTCCATCAGCACGACCGCCATGTTCTGCTCGAACCCGGCGTTGTCAGGCTCGATCGTGTTCGACAGGAGGACTCGCTTCGCCATCGGGTGGGACCTCGACGTGGGGGACGTCGGCCTTGAAGTGCTCCCACCCCTTCGCGTCCAGGCTGAAGACGTCGAAGAGGTGGGCCTTCTTGCCGAACTCCTTCTGGATGGCGCGCCAGCACTGCTCGCGGTCACTGAACACCCGCACCCGGCCCTGCCCGTCCTTCAGCCGCATCCCCTTGTCGCTTCGCCTTCCGGCGAGAAAACGCACGGGAACGGGCCGGCGCATCTCCGGGGGCAGGATCGACGTGAACATGTTCAGCGTTGCCACTGGCGTCTCCATCGGTTGTGGAACACTCGGTGTGGGCCTCGGGGTTGACGAGTAGGATAGTCCCGTCGTCCACCTCGATCCACGCGACCGCGCCGCACGACAGCGGCCGGTCGGGTCGGTACACGAGCCGTCCGGTCACGTTCTGCAACCGGATCTCGTCACAGCGGACCGCCTTCGCCGACTTCGTCTTGCGGCAGACGAGCGTCTTCCGCTTGCCGTTGTCGGTCTTGTTGCGGCGGTGCATGTGCGAGTTGAAGTGTAGGAAAGCGGGCATCAGTTGCCCTCCCGGAACGAACGGCCTGCGTAGTGTATCACACGTCGATCGCCCGGCCGAGGTTCTCCTCGACCAGGTCGGCCACGCGCTCCACCCGGTCCTGGCCCGGCGGGCGCTGCCGCTCCTCCATCAGCCCCTGCCAGCGGAGCTGGCGGGCGACGTACCACTTGCACACGTTCCCGTTGCCGTGGCCGCTGAACAGCGTCAGGGCCTCGTCCGGGTCGTCGGCGTCCGGGGCCTCCTGAAACCGCTCGTACCGCCACGCCAGGTGGCTGGGCACGCGGCCGCAGTCGATCATGAGGACCGGCCGGACCTCCCGGCCCGAGTAGACCAGGATGGCGCCGTACGCGTCGTAGTCGACCCCGACCGCCAGGTACCGGCCGCACGGGCTCGCCGCCACGCAGTCGATGACCGGCGTCTCCGGGATCCGGTAGAACTCGGCCGGGGCCAGGGCCTCGGTCTGGAGGTTCAGCCGGAAGATCCGGCCGTCCTCGGTCCCGCCCCACACCGTGTCCCCGCCGCCCGGGGCCATGCACCGGACGTCGGCCCCGACGCTGTGCTTGGCGAACCACCCGGCGTCGGGTGACTCGTTGTTGGTCGAGTACCGGTCGTGCCCGTCGTGGGTGGCGATCGTGCTGCCGTAGGCGGCGGCGAAGAAGTTCTCGGTCCAGCACCCGGCGACGAGTTTCTCGGCGCTCAGGTAGACCGTGTTGCCGTACTGGATAGGTTCGTTGGTGCGGCGGCGGGAGTTGCGGAACCGGAACAGGTTCAGGCTCGACGGCTTGATCCGCTCCGGCCCCTGCGGCTGGGTCAGGGTGCTCTGCTTCCAGTCGTACAGCCGCAGCAGAGCGAACTTCTTGTCGTGGAAGTTCGAGAACACCTGCTCGTACCGGTACTCGGCGGCCCGCTCCCCGTAGTTGGCGCGGGGGTGGGTCGCGCCCTTGATGGGATACTTGGTGCCGGTGGACACGCCCCGGTGCTCCAGCCACCCGTCGCGGGTGACGTACACCAGCCGCTCGCCGCCGTCGCACAGGCCGAGGTGGTGGCAGCCGTGGGTGTTGCGGAGGCGGGACACGACCGTGTGGCCCCGCTCCCCGTAGACGTAGATCGTGCCGTCGTCACCGCTGCTGATCAGGCGTCCCGTCGCCCGCGTCACCGCCAGGGAGGACACCGCCCCCGAGTGCTTCGCTACGATTTGCATTTTGACTCACGGGGTTGAAGTCGTAAGTGCTTAGTCGATCGTTCTCCAGAAGAGAGGGTACGGTGATCTTCTCGACCGCCAGGCGGGCCTGACGGCTGGCGTGGTCGCACAGCACGTTGAGCTGGATCTTCTCCCGGGGGTACCAGTGGTAGTGCAGCCGGTACCCCTCCCGCTCGTACTCCCGGACGCTCTTCCAGAGCACCCGGGTGACCCCCCGGCACGCGGCCTTGAGGTTGCCCTGGTTCACCGTCAGCTCGCTGTCGCTGACGATGTGGACGTCGATGAACCCGCCCCGCTCGCGGCGGAGCTCCCGGGCCTGGCCCTCCTCGTCGAGCCACATGAGGCCCTGCAGGCCGGCCATGAGCTCGGCGATGTTCACGGTCCCGGCGTTGAACGCCCCGCTGAGGAGCGGGCTCCGCCGGCCGTTGCGCATCACCACCACGCACGCCCACCCGGCGCCCTGGCCCCAGCCGCTGCCGGAGCCGTCGCCGACGATGATGGCGTCCCACTTCTCGATCCGCAGCGCCGCCGCCACGTCGTGGATGGTGCCGTTGATGAGGTCGGCCCCGGTGCCGGCGATCTGCCGCTCGGCGATGGCCGCGCTACGCGGCAGGCCCTCGGCTGTCGTCCACTTGTCCGGAGCGCGCCGCGATGAGGGCGTCGAGCTCTTTGAGTCGTTGTTCACGTTTGGCGATCTCCCCCGCGAGCTGGTCGGCCAGGTTCTCGGCCGTGCCGAGCAGCTCGGTGATCAGCTCGCACTGGCGGTATAGCATCTTGACCGTCTGCCCGGAGAGGCCGAGGAGCTCGTTCGGGTGGCGGACCGGGCCGTTGCGCCCGATCATCAGCCCGTACGGGAACTCCATCGACCCCACCGACCAGTCGGCCACGACGGCGACGGCCCGGAGCTCCGGGCAGTCCCGCATGGCGTCCTCGGCGGCCATCCTCAGCCGGTCGAAGACCTTCTCAGAACTTGGTTTCGGCTGCTTGTTCGTCCGGTCCAGCGGGTTCATCCTTGACCTCGGTTTCTTCCCCCCGGAGCACGCGGTGCGCCAGCCGCTCGATCGCGCGGCCGCCGAGCCACACGAGCGGGAACAGCCATGCGGTCGGCACGAGGGGCATGGTCAGAATAGCGAGCCAGAAGGAGACGTGGTAGCCGAGGCAGAACCGGCAGGTGAGCAGCTCCCCGAGGAGCCGGGTCGCCCGCCAGTCCCCCTCGTCCCGCCAGTACTCGCACCTGGCCCGCTGGCCCGCGAAGAGCGAGCCGAGCAGCCACGCGTCGAGCACCGCCACCGAGGCGAGCCCGACGAGCGTGGCGTACATGACTGCCGTGAGCCCCAGCGTCACCGTCCGGACGCTGTCGGCCATCGACCTGGCGGACTCCGCCGCCTGGAGCAACTGAACGAGGGCTTCCATGCCCCTCCTCCCGTACGTCAGCGTGGGTTGTTGGCCTCGATCTTGTTCGCGACCATGAGGCTCAACAGGATCAGCAAGCCGAACAGGCCCATCGGCCACAGGTGGCGCACGGCCACCGAGGCCACCAGGCCGCAGATAGTGAAGAAGCCCGCCAGCTTCGCGAACGCGCCGGGCATCGGGCTGGTCTTCGGATCACTCGCCATCGGAATCACCTTCCGTCGAGGGGGAAGGCCACTCCGTCGACACGCCCCGGTCGGGGACCGGGTCGCCCTGCGTCGGCACCAGGAGGTGCGGCGGCGCCGGGTCCTTCAGCGGGTAGTCGCGGATCCCCAGGGAGGCGAACGCCGCGACGGGCTGGGGCGACCTGCGGGTGAGCGTGAGCCCCGCCCGCTGGAGGAACAGTCGCGAGGAGCGGCTAACTGCAGCCATTGCTGCCTCCGTAAAGAATCACCGTCGGCCTACGCGCTCACCACGATCCGGTATAGCATGTAGGCCGCGATCAGGGCCAGGATCGGCCAGATCCGCCCGAGGAACCGGAAGACGCCGTCTTCCAGCCATTGTAACGACGGCGGATTGCCGCCGGAACCGGAACCCTGTGTCATGGATGACTCCGCTAAGCAGAACCGCCTCCAGAAGATCCTCGACGAGCTGTTCGGGCCACGCCCGGCTGACGCACCAGCCCCGTCGGCTGCGGACCGCCTGGCCGCCTTCAAGGAGGTGGCGGCCGAGGGCGGGCTGCCCAACATGGCGCCCCTGCTCCCGATGTTGCTGTCATTGGACGGCAAGCCCTACACGGTAATCGACAAGCACTTCCAGTTCGAGACGCTCTTCTACACCCGCATGCCGAAGAACATGGTGCTCAAGACCGGCCGCCAGGTCGGCAAGAGCACCGTGATGTCGGCCCACGGGATCATCACCTGCACCAGCATCCCGTACTTCCGGACGCTGTACGTCACCCCGCTGTTCGAGCAGGTCCGCCGCCTGTCGAACAACTACGTCCGCCCGTTCATCGACCAGAGCCCGGTCAAGGACCTGTGGAGCGGGTCGTCGACCGAGAACTCCGTGCTGCAGCGGAGCTTCAAGAACTACTCGATGATGCAGTTCTCCTTCGCGCTGCTCGACGCCGACCGCGTCCGTGGCGTGCGGGCGGACAAGATGGTGATCGACGAAGTTCAGGACATGAACCGCGATCACATCCCCATCATCCGCGAGGTCATGTCGGCGTCGCCGTGGGCGATGAGCCAGTTCACCGGGACGCCGAAGACCCCCGACAACACGCTCGAGGGGCTGTGGCTGTCGAGCTCGCAGGCCGAGTGGTTCATCAAGTGCCCGCACGGCGGGTGCGGCCACTGGAACATCGCCTGCACCAGCAACGACCTGCGGCAGATGATCGGCCCGCTCCGGGACGACATCTCGGAGAGGAACCCGGGCACCGTCTGCGCGAAGTGCCAGAAGGTGATCGACCCGAAGACCGGGCGGTGGGTCCACCGGTACCCGGACAAGCGGTTCCAGTTCGCCGGGTACCACATCCCGCAGCCGATCATGTGGATCCACTACGCCCACTACGAGAAGTGGGCGGAGTTGCACGGCAAGCAGGACGGCCTCGGGAACTACACGCCCGACAAGTTCATGAACGAGGTCCTCGGCGAGAGCTGCGGCGTCGGCGTGCAGCTCGTGTCGATGGGCGACCTGCAGCGGGCGGCCGACGCCGACCGGGTCAACGACCCCCGCAACCCGGCGAAGTCGGCGACCGAGCAGAACCTGAAGCGGTACCGGTACCGCGTCCTCGCCGTCGACTGGGGCGGCGGCGGGGAGGAGGGCATCAGCCTGACCGTGTGCGCGGTGCTCGGCGTGCTCTCCAGCGGCAAGATCGAGGTGATCTGGGCGCGGCGGCTCCACACCCCGCACGACCACCTGCAGGAGGCCCAGGACTGCCTGCGGATCTTCAAGCAGTTCCGCTGCCACTTCATCGCCCACGACTACACCGGGGCGGGCACGCTGCGGGAGACGTTCCTGGTGCAGACCGGGATCGACGTCGAGAAGCTGATCCCGATCCAGTACGTCCGGGCGGCGACGGCGGCGATCATGAACCACGTCAAGCCGACCGCCATCCACCCCCGGCGGTACTGGCGGGTCGACAAGACGCGGTCGCTGCTCACCACCTGCGCGGCCATCCGCCTGGGCCGGGTCCGGTTCTTCGCGTACGACTACAAGTCGGGCGACGACCCGGGCCTCCTGCACGACTTCCTGGCGCTGACCGAGAACAAGGTGGAGACCCGCCTGGGCTCGGACATCTACACCATCAACCGCAACCCGCAGTTGACGGACGACTTCGCCCAGGCGGTGAACATCGGCTGCTGCGCGCTCTGGTACATCACCAAGAGCTGGCCCAGCCTGATCGACAACAAGTACACGATCTCCTCGTCGATCGCCAACGAGGTGGCCCCGCTCACGCCCGACTGGGGCGGGGCGGCTTAGGGGTGGCCGTCGAACCGGCCGGGCCACTCGCGGAGGGCCAGGGCGCTGCCGCACGCGTCCGCCTCCGCCTGCTGGTTCCAGTCGGGGCCGGCCTGGATGTACTTCACCTGCTCGAGGACGTGGTCGGGCAGGGTGGCGATCAGGTTGAATATCTCCGGGTTGACCCCGTGCCCGAGCTCGATCGCCACCACCCGCGACGGCAGCCGCCGGCTCTTGCGGTGCAGCCACCGCAGGAACCGCAGCCGCATGGTGGTCATCATCCCGGTCCAACTGCCGAACGCGAGGCAGCAGATCTGGTTGCGGTCGAACAGCTTCTCCAGGGCGGCCATGCCGCCGGCGTCGTGGTCGACCTGGACCGAGTCGGCCCAGGCCAGGGCCTTCTGTTGCGGCTCGAAGCTGAACGACTGCGGCGACCCGACGATCCGGAGCAGCCCACGGATGAACCGGTGACCGGCCCGCCCGTTGGCGGCGTTCGCCCACAGCGGGCCGAACCACTGGCCGCCGTACTGGCTGTGCAGGTAGCTCATCTTGTGCGACAGCTCGATGCTCTTGTCGAGGTACGGCTTCGGCGTCAGGGTCGACGGCGCCCGGTGCCGGCGGGCCTTCTCGTCGGACTCGAGCTTCGCCATCTCCACCTGCTGCCGCATGTACGGCCCCCGGGGGTCGCCGCGCTCCTCGAGGAAGTCCGCGAACACCAGCCGGGAGGTGTCGTCGAAGTAGTCGTCCTTGATCTTGTTGATGAAGCCCTCCTCGTCGGAGTCGGGCTCGAACTTCGCGAACGGCATGTCAGAACCTCCAGTAGGTCAGGGGGCAGTACTTCACCTTCTTGATCGCGGCCTTGCCGCCCGGGGTGTTGGTCGCCCGGTTCCGGTATTGGTGCAGCAGCGACTCCACCAGGTCGGCCTTCGCCCGGGGGTCGTCCCACTTCGACAGCTCGGTCCCCAAGCGTCCGGGGCCGACCCGCACCTCCCGCAGGCTTGCCGCGTCGTAGTCCGTCCACCCGCACAGCCCCATCAGCATGTAGTTGGTCACCGACCCGCCGAAGTCGACGTACTCGAGCATGCACGACGACCGGTCGGGGTCGTCGATGAACTGCCGCATCACGGTCAGCACCGAGTGCCGGCCGGAGTAGAAGCTGAGCTCCTTCACCTCCATGTTCATGATCGCGTGCCGCAGGTGGCTCGGGCCGCCCTGCTGGCCGGTCACGACCAGCTTGGTGGTGTACTGCTTGAGCCGGTGGGCGAGCGCGTCGTTGAGCTGGAACGGGGCGCCCTTGAGCACGAGCATGCCCCGGTCGAAGCCCGCCTCGCGCCTGTACTTCGTGTTGATCTCCTGCGGCCCGGCCAGCCAGTCGACCAGCGGCTCGCCGAACCAGTCCATCGCGTTGGTCGCCACGTCCTGCATCAGCTCGGCGTGCTGCGAGCACCACGTCTGGGTGGGCGTGTCGTCGTCCCTCGGCATCGTCCGGCGCAGCTCGACGGCCAGGCGGGTGGCGGCCGCGTGTCCGCCCCTGTCGTGCTCGTCGAGCCAGTCGGCGTACACCAGGCGGCAGGTGTCGTCGTCGGGGTGGGCCGCCTTGATCGCCGCGAGCAGCGCCTCTTCCTCGTTCACTTTTCGCCCTCCGGCAGTTCGATGATGTCCCGGCCGCTGGTGCTGGCCCACAAACGCTGGGTCCGCAGGGCGGCCGTCCGGTACATCGCGTACGCGTGGTCGTTGCGGCGGCTGCCCGCCAGCACCTTCACCCGCACCATCTTCTTGATCAGGTCGGGGTGCCAGTGGAGCAGGTGGTCGAACGTCTCCGACGTCGGCCACACCCCCAGGGTCAGGTACCGCAGCGCCCAGGCGTGCTTGTACTGCCGTCTCAGGCTGCGGACGTACCGCTCCAGCACCACCCTGGTGCCCGTGTACTCGCTGGCGAAGTGGATCTCGATCGCCCGGGTCCGCTCCATCGCGGTGATCACCCCGCCGGCGCCTCCGTTCGGCCCCCGGACCATGAGCTTCTGCACCCACGGGGCGGCCGAGAGCGGGATCTTGTTCAGGTCGCACGGCTCGCCCTTCGCGATCAGCATGCCGCCCAGGAACGTGGTCTGGCGCTTGTTGTCGGCGGTCTCCCAGTTGAGCAGATCGTGGCCGTACCACGCAGCCTTGTACGACTTCACCGTGTTGTCGTACTCGGTGTGGCGCTTGTGGGCGCCGGGCTCGACGTACGCCTGGTGGCTGGCCCGTCGGAAGTGGATGTTCTCCCGGATCGCGTACCCCATCCGCTGGCGCTCCGGCGGTCCGTTCTCGTCCAGCCAGTCGGCGTACACCAGCCGGGCCGTGTCCTCGTCCGGGTCCGAGTCCTTGATGGCCCGCAGGAACGCCATCTCGTCGTCGCTCGGCCCGGTCTTGTTGAGCTGGACCTGCGGCTGCTGAAGAACCCCCATGATGCCCTCCGCGCACGAAAAAACCCGGCGGGACGTCCCGCCGGGCTGATTGTACTTCATCACTCGAGGTCGGAGTCGTCGAGGTCGCTGTCGTCCTCGTCCTCCTCATCCTCCTCGAACTCGTCGTCGAACTCGTCGTCGAGGTCGTCGTCGAGGTCGGAGTCGTCGAGGTCGCTGTCCTCGTCGAACTCGTCATCGTCGTCGAAGTCGAGATCGGAATCCTCGTCGTCGAGGTCCGAGTCGTCGTCATCGAAGTCGTCGTCGAACTCGTCGTCAAAGTCCTCGTCTGCGGCCATATCGGCTCCTCCTTAACTCACCAGGCGGAGTGTCGCCTGGGTTGTCCCACGGATACCGTCGAGCTGACTGTCCCACCAGTCGGCCGAGAACACCCACCCGGTGACGGGCGGGTCCATGCGCTCCTCCTGGGCGAGCAGAGCCCCGGACTCCGCCAGGGCGTTGTTCAGCGCCTGGTCGTCGGGGGCCGGCAGCCCCCGCTCGAAGAGGGCTCGGTAGAGGCCGGCCTTCGCCAGCCAGACGCTGTCCCCGGTGCGGACCACCGCCGGGACCTTCTTGCGCGACGACCGGTTCAGCATGCGGCTGCCGACCAGGTCGCCGTCCTGGGTCAGCCGGGCGATCAGCTCCCCGAACGCCCGTGTCATGTGGTCGGCCCGGCCCGCGTACGGGGCGGCCGCGTCGAGCAGGGCGTGGGCCTTGCGGGTGACGGTCGCGTCGTACGCCTCCGCCGCGACCCACTCGCCCATCGCCAGCAGCACCCGGTCGGCCAGCGGGCCGCCCTCCGGCAGCCGCAGGTTGCGGCCCAGCATGAACCGGAGGAAGTTCGGGACCAGCTTCGCGGCCGGCCGCTGCAGCGGCCCGGCGTCGCCCGTGGCGTCCGCCTCGACCCGCGTGTAGTCGCCGGTCAGCACCCCGACCCGGCTCTCGTACCAGCTCGCCTGCCAGATGCTGTTCCGGGTGCCACCGGAGCCCGCCCAGGTGCGGAAGGCCATCGCGGCGTTCGCCTGGGCCGGCATCACCACCGGCCACCCGTGGCGGGCCTCCTCGGCGGTCAGGTCGAACGCCCGGCGGGTGGCGCTGGTGTGGTAGTAGGGCTGCTGGTACGACGCGCACCCCAGCCAGCACGCCATCCGGGCCGCCAGGGCCGCAGACGGCCCCACCAGGCCCACGGCGCTCGTCTGGAGCCCGTAGGCGGGGGCGAGGACGTCGGCGGCCACGGACGCCGCCACGGCCCACAGGAGGGCCTGCGGCGGGCCGTCCTCGGTCAGGGCGGCCCAGTCGGCCGCCGACAGCGGCTCGGGGACGCACGCCAGCGTCGGCGTGGTCTCGTCCCGCAGCGGGTACCCGCCCTCGGTCACGAACCCGTCGCGGGTCGCCACGAACTCGGAGAACACGAACCCGGGCGGGTCCGCCTGCCACCCGATCCGCTCGGCCCCCCGGACGTGTCGGGGCGGGTGGAGCTGCATGGCGATCTGCGTCACCTGCGTGCCGAACCCACGGCTGTACACGACCACGCCCTTGCCGGCGGCCATCACCTTCGCCCGCATCCAGGCGAGGGTCTTGCCCTCGACGCGGGCCTCGGGCTCGAGGAACGGGATCACCTCGTCCCGGATCCCGATCGAGCCCTTGTAGTACACCTGCTCGCCGACGGTGACGACCTCGTCGATGCGGAGCCGGGCGTTGACCATCTGCTCGCCGTTGCGCCGGATCCCGTCCCGGCTCTCGGTGAACAGGTTGCCGCCGATCTGCACCGAGAGGCCGTTGGCGGTCTCGGCCCGGGCCAGGCGTGACTGCGTGGTGGGCAGGTCGTCCCGCCCCCGGATCTCGTTCCGCTCGTCCGCGTTCAGGCTCATGGCCGCCACCTCGGCTTGACCCTCCGACTCGCCGACCGCCTTCTGCCTCTCCTCCAGCCCCGCCATCCAGTCCTTCGACCGGGCGATCGCCCGCTCGACCCACACCTTCCCCTCGAACCGGCTCAGGTGCTTGGAGACCGTGTCGTTGACCCCGGCCTCCGTGCAGACCCGGCCCCCGGTGGACCGGGCCAGGCCGATCAGCTCGGTCGTGGCCCGCAACCCCCAGAACACCGGCCGGGCGCCGTCCAGCCCCTCGTAGGTCCGGGTGGCCCGGTCCTTGTGCTTCAGGCGGACCACGAGCGGCAGCGGCTTGCCCCCGTCCCGGAGCTGCTTGTGCTGTTTCTTGAGGGCCTCGACGATGTCCTCGATGACCACCACCGTCTCCGCGTCGGCGGCGGCCGGGAGCAGGGCGATCCCGAGCTCCTTGACCCGGCTGCCGGTGTTGCCGATGACCGGGCGGACGATGATGTCCTCGGGCCGGCCCTGGCGGCCGATGAACACGAACGCCCGGATCCGGCCGGGCAGGTCCCAGGCCGGGACCACCAGCATATCGGCCCACCCGTTGCCGACGAACGACCGGGTCTTGCTGCTGTTGTCGTAGGACCGGCTCTGGCGGGGGTCGTCGCTCACCCGCAGGCCGTCCTCGGCGTCCCGCCGGTGGCAGGCCCCGGCAAACATCCCGGCGTGCTGCCGCCACTGGTCGAGGTTGACGTCGGGGTCGATCCCCAGGTTCGACATGAGCGCCCGCAGCTCGCCGCTCTCGGCGACGAGCCGGCCGTTCTGGCACGCCTTCCAGAAGTCGTTGACCTTGCGGCGGTAGCGGACGAACTGGGACGCGTACCCCTCGACGTGGCTGTCGAGCTGGGAGGCGTGCAGGTGGAGCTTGCCGGCGTTGCACAGGCGGTTGGCGGCGACCCGCACGTCGGCCTTCCACACGGCGGCCGCGAGTTCTATCATGTCCCCCGCCCACCCGCACCCCCGGCAGTGCGACCATTGCCCGCTGTACACCGGGTCGTGGTAAACGGTAAACTGATGTTCGGCGCCGCAGAACGGGCACCTCGTCCGGCACGGCAGTGTGGCTGCCGGGACGGGTACGCCGAGCGCGGGGAGCACCTGTTCCCAAAACGCAAAACGGTTCACATTCTGGAGGCCGAACATGGTCATGGATCAGACCACCGATCCCAATGGGCAAACGCTTCACAAGCTGACAAAGCTCTACGATCCGCCGGAGTTTGTCAAGGCGGCGTCGCACGACGCCATCGCCGGGAAGTCCCTGGGCGAGCTGCCGCCCCAGGCGTACGGCGACCCCCGCACGTCGCAGTTCCCGATCGACACCCCGGCCAGCACCTACGTCTCCATGATGTACTTCCTCGACGCCCGCCCGGGCCTCGGGAAGATGGCGGCCGCCGTCGAGCAGCGGATCGACGACGCCGGCCGGTACTTCGGCATCGAGGGCCACCTGAAGGCCCTGAAGGAGAAGCACGCCGCCAACGAGCGGCACGAGCTGTCGGCCCTGCCCGACGACGACTTCGCGGCCGTCGTCCAGTACGAGGGTGGCCGGACCGAGCGGCACCTGCCCCTCCGCAACGACCACGAGGTCAAGGCGGCGTTCGACTTCCTCGGGAAGTGGGGCAAGGACTTCGTCTACTCCGACCGCCGGGCGATCGCCGAGCGGGTGCTCCGCAAGGCGGCCTCGCTGGGCGGGCTGTCCGACGCCGAGGAGCAGAAGCTGACGAAGATGGCCGGCTGGGGCGTCGGGACGGCCGAGGCCGCCGCCGAGGCGCTGTACAAGCGGGCCACGGCCCTGCGGACGCTCGGCCGCAACCTGGAGCTGCAGGAGGCCCTGGCGGAGACCGCCCTGGCGTGCCTGAAGAACCCGCAGGACTTCCACGCCCCGTCGAGCATGCAGAAGATCGCCTCGTTCGTCGACCAGGTCGACCGCGAGGAGGGGCTCCTGCACGCCGGCCTGGGCGACCCGGAGGACCTGTTCCAGTTCACCGTCAAGGAGGCCGGCGACTTCGTCGACGGCCACGTCCAGCTCACCACCGGGACGGTGTACAAGAAGGCCGACCTGCGGCAACTCGACCTGTCGGACATCCAGGGCGTGATGGGGTCGCAGTTCGCCGAGATGGTGTCGGCCGGCGGGGTCATGCTCGACGTCGAGAAGCTGGCCGAGCAGCTCGCCACCCTGCCCCGGGGCGACGCCCGCCTGTTCGACCAGCTCGCCGAGGCGGCCGCCGTGGCCCCGATGGCGAAGCAGGCCGCCGACGACGGGGCCGTCAACCGCTTCTACGACGCGCTGGCGTCGCTGCACCAGTGACGCGCCGGGGGGTGCCGGAGCCCGGCACCCCCCTTTGTGTTGACGTCAAGACTTTAGGCCCACGTCGTCCGGGGGCACGTTGTACGCGAACAGGATCCCGTCGTCGGCCTCGAGCTTGAGGTCCTCCTCCGGCGGGAAGTACCGCTTCAGCACCTTCTCCGGCTTCCACCCCACCGAGCGGAAGAACTTCTGGCTGACCACGTCGCGGTCGCGGACCACGACCGAGGCCCGCACGCGGTAGATGCCCATCAGCTTCGACATCATCTTGTCGATCATCTGCCGGCCGATCCCCTGCTGGCGGTGGTCGGGGTGGACGGCCAGCTTGAGCAGCGTGAACGACGTGCGGTCCATCTGGTAGACGAAGTACCCGACCGGCTGCTGGCCGTAGGAGTTGCCCCGGTAGGCCAGCATGCTGATGCAGGGCTTCCGGGCGAGGTGCTTCTTGAAGTCGTCGGCGACCCACACGTCCTCGAACGACCCGTACTCGATCTGCAGCACGTCGTCGATGTCTTTGGGCGTCATCCAGCGGATGTTGACCGGGGTGGTTACCTTTTCCGTAGCCGTCATGGCTCGATCCTCCGTGGTGGAGAGGGGCGCGTCCCTGCCCCCTGCAGTGTACTCCAACGCGGCGCTGCGGCCCACATCAGCCAGTGACCTCGTCCTTCCATTCCCAGTCGAGGTATTTGAACGCCCCGGCGGTGTCGTCCTTCATCGCCTGGAGGTCGGCGAACTCGACGAACCGGGGGTCCGCCCGCTCCGGCTGCCGGATCTGTTGCAGGTAGATCGCGAAGTTGTTGTACCCCAGCCAGTGGACCTGCTCGACCGTGAGCAGCTCCCGCTCGCCGAGGTTCGTGCCGGGGTGCGGCACGAACGTGATGATCTTCTTGGCCGTGCCCCTCGACCGGGTCTTGCTCGGCGAGTGGGTCAGCTCGATGTGGAACGTGACTTCGAGCGGGTTCATATCCCGATCCCTTCGATGCGGGCCGCCCCGGGCACGACCGTGAAGATCGGCTGCGGGACGGCCTCGGACCAGACGGTGAACTTCCCGACGCACTGGCCGCACTCGGGGCAGTAGAGGGACTTGGCGGAGTGCTTCTCCGGGTGCCAGGTGCAGACGATGAAGTGAAGTTGACACGCCGCGCACTTACACTTAACCTGCGTGTGCTTGGTCATGAAGACCTCATGGAGTATCGCATGGACGCGTCCTTCTGTAACTGGCTTGCTGGCTTTGTTGACGGAGAAGGTTGCTTTTCGTTGTCTGCCGGCAGCAACGGTAAAAGCGATCTTCTGTTCTATAAGTGCGTATTCAGTATCGCCCTCCGGGACGACGACAAACGCATTCTGGAACAGATTCAGGAGACGACCGGCCTCGGCAAAGTCTACTTCTTCGCGGCCAGGGGGACCAGCCAACCGAAGGCCACCTGGGCCGTCAGCAGCAAGTCCGATTGCCTCAAATTGGTCGAGCTGTTCGACAGGTACCCGCTCCGAGCAAAGAAGTCCCGCGACTACGCCATCTGGCGCGAAGCGGTACTGCTGTGGACGAAGCAGCGGCACGGCGTCAGAGAAACCGGGCCGCTGCAGGAGCGCGACAAGTTCGCGGCTCTCAAGACGAAGCTGCAGGCGGTGCGGAAGTACCGTCCTGCGGCGTAGCCGTGTACTGGCCGGCCGCCACCAGGTTGGCGTACACGACCAGCAGGGTCTCCCGGGTCAGCACCTTCGCCATCTTGAAGCCGTCGACGCCCGACAGCCACACCAGGGCCGCGCGCTCGTCCTGGTCGAGCTCGCGCGGCATCCTGGGGCCGAAGACGCTGTCACCCGTTGGCGGCCCGCTCGGCTTCGTACTCACGGTCCTCCTCCTGCTTCTGCTCGAGCACCCGCTCGAGCTGCTCGATGTAGTCGTCGGACAGCCGGTCGACCCGGTCGCCGGTGACCGGGCAGACCGACATCACCTCGGTCTCGGAGTCGCGGTTGAAGCACTCCAGGGCGCCGTCGTAGTCGCCCTCCTTGTACGCCTGGACGATCTCCTTCTGGCTGTCGAGCGGCAGGTGCTCGTCGGCCTCGCCGGTGTTGATCGAGCCCAGGACGACCGAGAGCAGGCCGAGCTTGGCGAGCTCGGCCGAGTCGTACACCGCCACGTCGGTCCCGTGGCGGTGGCGGTAGATTCCGGCGTACTTCATGGTCACAGGTCCTCAGCCCAGGTCCTGGGTTGCGGCGATGGCGTCACGGTTCAGGGTGACGCTCATCGGGGTGATCGGAACTCCCCCGTCGGACGACCGAAGGGTGCGGCTTTCTAGCATCGGCGGTCCGTCGTAGATGACCCTCGTCACCTCGAAGATGTCGAGGTCCTCGTCGAGCCACCGGCCGTACAGGCCGGCGACGCGAACGGTCGGCTCCTGCTCCGGCGGGTCGGGCTCGTCGGGTTCGGTGATGCGGATGAAGATCGGTCGCATCAGCGTGATCAACAGTTCTGCCATGTCACAGGTCCAGGCCGCGCACCTGCACCTCGTCGTCCCGGGGCGCGGCGACCCGGGCCGGTGCCGATCCACCACCGCCGCCGGAGCCGCCCCCGGCCGCGTCGAGCATGGCCTGCGGGGCGCCCGGGTGCTTCGTCGCGGCCACCTCGGTGTACCCCTTGCCGGTCTTCTCGCCGATCATCTTCGTGGCGTACTCCATCGCCGCGCGCGGCGACAGGAACTCCTTCGGCTGGGTCTGACCGGTGGTCCCGATCTTGCCCCAGGTGGCGAAGAAGAACTTCCCCCGGACCTGGCAGGTCCAGAACTTGTTGTGGCTTCCACTGACGCACTCAAACGACCTCTTTTCGATCATTGCTGCGCTCCTGGTACTCGACCACGGCTCGGCACAGCTCGACGAAGTGCCGTAGGTCGTGACTCGACTTCATGATGTTGATGTCCTTGTGGACCCACCACACGTTGCCCTTCGTGTACGGGAACCGGCTGTCGATCCTGTCGAGCGAAGCCGTACCGTGCGGGGGGACCGAACTCAGGGTGATCGGCAGGCCGGAGACGGCGCACCGACCACCCTGGCCCAGGAACAAGGCCCAAGCCTCGTCGATCGTAACCTCGACCTTCAGGTCGCGAGTAGCTGCGTCGCGCAGAATGCGGGACCAGCGGGCCAGGCTGAGCTGCCCGACCCCCTTGAAGAACTTCGCACGGGTGGCCTCCTTGCGGAGGCACCCGCACGACTGGATCAGCCCGTCCCGCAGGTGGTAGATGCGCTTCTTGGTCGTGTTGCCGCAGGAGCAGGTGCAGTAGGCCCACTTCCCTTCGATACGGTCGATCGTGAGTCGGCCGTACGGCTTGTCCTTCGAGACGACAGACATGGCTCCCTCCTTGATGAGTGAGTCCAGTTTATCGTCTCGAGTTGTAGAAAGAAGTGGAATCACATGTGCCAGCGCAGGTGGACCGCCTCCAGCATGTACTGGTGGACCGTCGGGAGGATGTTGAGCTTCTTGTCCCGCGCCTCCTCGAGCGTCACCCACTTCACCGCGTGGTGGGCCGCCTCCTCGAGCTTCAGCTCCTCCTTGTTGGCGAAGAGGATGTAGACGAACGCCTGGTGCTTGTGCCCGGGCAGCGGCGGGAACGCGTGCAGGTCCACCGCGTACGGGGTGTACAGGATCCGGGTCTCGTGCGCCCCGTTGTCGACGGCGGCCGTCCGCAGCAGGTTCGCCACCCGCTGCTGCTCGGGCGTCTGGTACACGCTGTAGTCGCGGAGGTGCATGAGGCCGGTCTCCTCCTCGACCTCCTTCTTCAGGGCCTTGTCGGTGTCCTCGCCCAGCTCGATGTGGCCGCCCGGCGGCAGCCAGCACCCGAGCTTCTTGTGGTCCACCAGGGCGACGGCCGCCATCCGGGGGTGGACGATGAAGGCGCTGACCACGAAGTCGAGCTCGGCGAACAGGTGCGGCATGTCACTCCTCCGGGGGTACGAACACGGGGTCGTCGGGGTGCTGCATCAGCCCCCGCACGGTCTCGAGGATCTCTTGCTTCGTGAACGCGGTGTCGACCTGACCCACCGCGTCGCAGTTGGCCGCGTAGTCGCACAGGGCGCCGTCCGCCCCGTCGATCTCGCCGATCAGGTTCTCGATGTCCCCCTCGGCGTCCCACTGCTCGATCTTGGCCCGGATCGCGTCGCGGAACAGCTCCACGACGCGGTCGGCGTTGGCCTCCAGCGATTCACGGTTCGTCATCGCTCACTCTTGCTTCTTGGCCGGCGGCAGGGCGAGCAGGCTCTCGGGCGGCTTCCCGGTGTCGTAGATCGTCTGGATCGCCTGCGGCATCGCCTGCTGCACGGTCTGGTTGGAGGGCAGGAGCATCTGCCCGACGAACGCCTGCTTGAGGGGCAGGCCGGCGTCGATCGACACCACCAGCCCTTTGGTGACGAGAAGCAGCGCCCGCCACTGCTCGCGGGCGTGCTGGTCGGCCATCTGCTGCCGCTCGTTCGGCTTGGCCGCCCGGCCCGCGAACTTCGCGAATCGGGCGTCCTCGGCCTTCGCCAGCGGCAGCTCGAGCCGGTAGTAGATGGCGTCCACGCGGAACGTCACGAAGATGTTTCCCTCGCGGACGCCGGCGAAGTAGTGGTCGTCGACGGGCACGCCGTACTTGCGCAGGAGCTCCCGGATCTCGGCCTGGGACTTCTCCACGCTGACGGTCGTGCCCGCCGCGAACCGGGGCTTAGCTGGGACTGACATCGTAGAAGCACTCGTGGACGTCCCCGTTGCCGGGGTTGAAGCGTACGGTGAACACCACCGGGCGCGGGTCCCCGGTGACCATCGACTGGACGGAGACGATCCGCTGGTACTCACCCTGGGCGTTGATCCACCACGGCGACTTCTCGAGGATGAGCATGTCGCCGTGGTCGTAGCGGTCGAACGCGTCGTCGGCCCGGGCCTTCGCAGCCGTCTCCATCGTACCCGGCGCCACCACCTCCCGGAACCGGGCGAGGGCCAGCAGCAGCGAGGTCGAGACGTGGGTGTGGTTGTAGGTGTCCGGCAGCACCACCGGCGGCGACAGGCTCTGCATGTGCTGCCAGAACGTCTCCGACGCCTCCCGGATGCCGGGCAGGAGTTGCGGCTCACTCATTTGTGGTTGCCCTGTGAAAGTGCATGAAGCGGTCCAGGTACTCCCTGAACTCGGCGCTCCAGGCGCCCGTGTCGTCGAACACCGGCCCCGTCCCGTGCCGGTCGTCGAAGAACGACAGCGGGTACGGGGCCTTGCTGTTGTAGTTGGTCTTCAGCGTGACCCGCATGCGGCGGAACCACAGCGTGAAGTTCTCGACGTACAGGCCGCCGTCGTCCGGGTCCTGCCGGACGTCGAACGGCCCGTGGTCGTACTCGATCGCCAGGGGCCACTCCACGCCGTTGTGGACGAGGAGGGCCACCTGGCCCAGGCACTTCAGGAGCTTCGCCTCGTTGAACAGGTCGCGAGGGACCTCCCGCAGGTAGTCGTCTTTCACACGGCCTCGTTCGGGATCGTGACGAGCGTGCGGTCGGGGACCAGCTCGGCCAGGGCACGCTTGATCTTGGCCGTCCGGTCGACGTCCTTGAGGGCCGTCTTCGACACCCGCGCCGCCGACTTCAGCACGTTCGGGGCGCTGATGAGGCAGTGGTTGACGAACGCCCCCAGGTGGTCGCGGGCCTTGTCGTGGAACGCCTCGTAGAACTCCGCCCCGTGGACGTGGGAGGCGGTGTCCGGCTCGTGGTGGCACAGCTCGTGCAGCAGCAGCCGCCCGAGCTCCACGAACCCCTGCACGTCGAACTTCAGGCCGGCCAGGAACGCCCGGTCGAGGGCGATGTAGGTCTGGCCGTCGGTCCACCCGTTGGCCCCGGTGCTGACCCCGACCACCAGCCGGCGGCGGGTCTCGTACCACTCCCGCCACCCGCCCGCGAGCTCCCCGACGCACCGGCCGGCGAGGTCCATCCACACCTTCTCGTTCGCCTTCCAGTCCTTCGAGTCGAGGATCTGGAAGTCGTCGTTCAGGTCGCCGGCCAGCTCGGTGAACGCGACGACGGTGGGCTTGTCGTTGCGGTACCCCCGGTCCAAGAGCCCCCACGCGTAGTCGACCACCCGCTCGAGGGTCTTGCCGAACCGCTCGAGCGTCTCGGCCGACATCACGAAGGCCACCTTCTGCTGGAACAACCGGTCGCCGATCTGGTTGCCCTGGTTGCAGGCGGTGATCTTCTTGTTGTACTTGGCGATCGAGTCGTTGAGCTCCTGGGCGCTGAAGTGCCGCCCGGTGACCGACGTGAACAGCTTGATGTTCTTGGCGTCCGGGGGCGGGTTCCCCTGGACCACCAGGTCCGTCAGCCGCTGCCGCTGGCCGTCGTTGAGCTGCTTCTTCTTGACCGCCTTCTCCTCCGACTTCTTCTCGACGAAGGGCTTGATCTTCTTCCACACCTCGCAGTCGGACTGCACGTCGTTGCGGGCGAAGTTCACCTTCAGCCGCTCCTTCGTGATGATCAGCCCGCCGCTGCCGAAGCGGTAGCTCCCGAGGTCCATCGTGTGGACCCCGAGGTTGTAGACCGACAGCGAGCCGGTGTCGGTGAGGCGGATGTACGCCTCCGGGGTGACGTGGTCCCACTTCTCCTCGGCGGGGTCGACGTTCACCTTCTCGCCGTTGATGTACACCTCGACCTTCGGGGTGTACCGGGTCCACTTCTTGATCGTCCGCTCGGTCTCGGCCAGGTCGCCGGGGTACAGCGGGTCGTACAGCTCGATCTCGATCCGGCACCCCGGCTTGTTCCCCTCCGGCATCTCCCGGAGCTCGTAGTCGAGGCCGTCCTTCTTGACGTCGACCTTCATCTCGAACGGGCCGGTGCGCCACCGGTTCTTGCCGAACGCGAACATCTGGCCCCGCCCCATGCGGAACGTGCCGTACGTCTTCCCCTCGGTGTCCTCGTGCGGGGCGCCGAAGGTCTCGAAGAACGTCTCGATCTCCTTGCGCTTCGTGATCCCCTTCCCGTCGTCCTCGATGACGACCATGTTCTCGGCGATCTCGATCCGGCACACCTTCGCGCCGGCGTCGACCGAGTTCATGACGCCCTCGAGGATCGCCTTCGCCAGGCTGCCGGCCTGGCGCTGGATCACGTCGAGCAGGAGCTTCGGGTGCATCCCGAAGCGGCGGGTCTCGGCGGCGGGCTTCTTAGCTGTTGCCGGCATCTTCCTTCTCCTTCTGCTTCGCGGCGCGCTTCTCGGCCAGGCGTACTTTAACCGCCGCCAGGATGAGCGGCTGTAGGCTCTTCTCGAAGTCGCCCACGCGGGCGTAGATCTGCTCGACGGTCTTCAGCTCGTCGATCTCGTGCAGCATGATCGGGAACTTCACCCACCGCAGCAGCTCGAGCATCTGCCGGCGGGCCGACTCCAGGTAGCTGGCGTTGCCGTCCTTGAAGTACTCCGGCACGCCCTCCCACGCGGCCTTCAGCGTCAGCCGGGTCTTCAGGTACTGCTTCGCGGTCTCGCACCGGAACTGGTCCTCGAACGCCTCCGTCGCCCGCCGCAGGTCCTTCTCGGGCTTCGGGATGTCCTTCTTCGGCTCGCCCTTCTTGAGCTCGGCCAGCGACACCTTGAGCCGCTTGTCGACCTTGCGGCTGTACGACCCGCTCTCGGGCTTCTTGTAGGTCACGCACCCCAGGTAGTGCCCCCGGTGGTCGTGGCCGTAGCTGGTGACGTGGACCGTCTTGCCGTCCCAGACGAAGCTGCACCCGACGTGCAGCCGCTTGCCGCTGAAGATGAACGGCGGGCGGCCCTTCCACTTCTCGAACGACTGGCACGCCGACGTCAGCCGGGCCTCGATCGCCTGCCGGTAGTAGTGCTCGCCGTCGCCCATCCAGTAGTGGCCCTTGTACCCGTCGGACAGCTTCTTGAAGTCGTCCGGCTCGAACTCGAGCCGGGCCTCGATCGCCAGGCTCAGCGTCTTCTGCAGGCTGCCGTTGATGTCCCGCCACGAGTGGGCTCGCATGTTGCCCCACAGGTTCTCGAACAGCTTGAGGACGGGGCTCTGATCCGGTTTCTTCGGCATCGGTGTGATGGGGTTAAGGGAAAAGTAAAGCGGCCGGGATCAGCCCCGGCCGCGTCAGTCGAAGATTTCACGATCACTTGCCGTCGCCGTCGACGAAGTAGTACTTGGTCACCGACTCGGATCGCAGCTTGTAAGCGTCTCGGATGTGGTGCCGGAGCAGTTGCCGCCGTATGTGAGCGATGTGATCGTCGCTCAGCTCAGACGCCTTGTGAGGTACGACGTTCTTCGTGTTCGATCTAGACAGGTAGATCTTCAACAGGTCCTCGACCGGCTTCCAGCACGGGGAGAGGGCTTTCAGAATCTCGTCTTCGGTGATACCTGGCCGGTCCTTAACCAGCTTGTACAGCATGGCCGTCGTGACGCCGCTCGAGCTAGGACCGGGACGCGTCATCTCGTCGTCAGCGGCGATCCTGATCGGCCTCGGCTTGGCTCGACTCTTCTTGCCGCCGCCCGCCAGCCTGTAAACCGGCTTACCCTTCTCGGTCGACCGCTCGATCAGATCGAGCGTCGCCATCGCCTCGAGAACCGGCGTGATCATGGCGACGTATCCGGCCAGGATGCGTCCGGAAGATCCGGACGAACCGGCCGGCGCCGACCTCACCGCCTCCTCGGTAGGTATCGCCGAGGCGTTCATCATCTCCGAGGCGATGTCGTGCGCCGAAGCCGGCTCGTCTCGGAGGTACTTGCGGACGGTGGCGTGAGAGACTTTCATCACTTACCTCCGGTGATGCGGTTCAGGGCTTCGCGGGCGGTGTCTGCGGCCTTGCGCAGAACCTCCTCCACTTTCTTGCGGTCTTCGGCCAGTATGACGTCGCGGACGTCGGCGGACTCGGGGAAGACCCTGTTGATGGTGGTGTTGAACGCCCGGCACGACCTCTCGATCTGACCGGCCCGGCGTTTCTTCGGGTCCTGAACCTCGGCACTCTTGCCGAGGCTGCTCTCCCACGCCTCGATCTTCGCCAGTCGTTCGGTGTCGTCGTGCGACCCGGTCTGAACGAGGGAGATGATCTCCTTCGTGGCCCGCATCAGCGCCGGCTTGCGGACGATGGCCTCGATGATTTTCACGCAGATGGCCTGGTTCTTGCGGGCCACCGGGTGAAGGTCGCGGAGGACGCCGTCCTCGTTGGCGAACAGCAGTGCCGCCCCCTTGACGTACAGGGGACCGCCACGGCCGATGTCCCGACGCATGTACGCCGTGGACACCTCTTTGGTCAGGTCGTTGCCGTACTTGTCGGGGATGCCGTACTTTTGCATCATCTTCTTGCGCCACGCCTTCGTGCCGCTGTCGCGGGCGTTGAGCGCAAGGGTCTCCTCGACGGCCATGAGGATCAGCTCGTCGACGTAGTTGCCGGTACCCTCTTCGGCGTTGTGTCGGACGCCGATGATCCGGAACGTGAGGTCACCGATTTCGCTTCCGTCGATGACGTACGCCGGCACCGTCTCGAGGCCGCAGCCGTGACCGGCCGTTCCGCGATGGTTACCGCCGGCGAACAGGTCCCAGACCCCTTCCAGGCCCCGGAACTTGGGCTTGGTGACCACAGCCAGCGGTCGCCAGGTCATGAAGTCGAGGGGGTCGGACAGCCGCTTCTTGAGCGTCTCGACCTTGCCCTCGTCGATGCCGCCTTCGAGCGACGGGCGGGCCGCGTTGCGGCGGCTGAGGTCCAGGTTTACTTTGCTGAGCGGGTACTGCGGGTCGTACCGCCACTTCAGACCTTGAGCGTTCAGGAAGTTCTCGAACGACGTGAACCGAACGACCGTGATGGTCGCCAGGTTGGCGCCCTTCAGGACGCTGAGGACTTCCGACGACGGAATCTCCACCACCTCTTGGCTCAACTTCCGAGTCATGATTGTCGCCTCGTCAAGACTTTTGCAGGTAGCGCGGGACCCGGCCCCCACCGGGTCCCGCTTGGTAACTTATCAAATCACCGGCAGCGACAACCGTCCGTGGACTAAAGTCCTCGCGTCGCGCTCCGGCTTGGTAACCGTCCGTGGACACAGCCCGCAGTCGGTGCAGGTAATGTGGCTGTCCTTGCCGTTCTCGTGCGGGCACACCGGCCGGCCCTTCACGGACCGCAGGACGGTGCTCCGGCTCGGGTAGTCGCGGAAGATGAGGTCGACGTACCGGCTGTCGATCGAGTCCGCGTCGGCGTCGTCGACCGCCAGGTACGCCAGCCGCACGTTCTGCGGGATGACTGCCGGGTACCCCGTCGCCTTGTCCACCGAGAACCACACCGCCACGTTCGGCAGCAGGGCCATCTCGGCGAACAGCTCGGTGTAGCCCGGCTCCCGCCAGGAGCGGGAGTAGAAGTAGAACTTGGTGTCGGGGCACTCCTTCATGGCCCGCAGCCACGCCCGGGTGTACTTCAGCGAGAAGAAGTCGCCCGAGACGTGGATGCGGAGCACCTTGATCTTGCGCCCCGTGATCTGCCCGATCAGCCACTCCGCGAACCCCGGCTTCCGGGCCAGCTTGAGGTTGCCCTCGTACTTGTGCTGGAACCCCTTCATCCGGGACCGCATCGCGTAGCAGCGGATCGGGCCGCCCGGGTAGAGCTCGGCCGTGCAGACCTCGCTCCGCCCGGGGCAGGTAGTGATCGCGGGCAACGACCAGGTTTTGACGCCATTACCCAGTTTCGAGTTGCCCTTGCTGATTCCGAGCATGACCGCCTCGTTGGTGTAGTACCACTGCCCCGTGGGCCGTACACACCCCCGCCCGAAGCGGCGTAGTCAGTCCTTCCGGGACCTGGCGACGATCGCCGCGACGGCGACGATCACCAGGGCGCACCAGAAGCCCATATCATTGCCCAGCGGCATTGCTGTCCTCCGACGCCGGCCGCTCGGACTCCTCGTCCGGGTCCCTCGGCGGCGTGTACTCGATCGTGATGGCGCGGACGATCTTCACGTCGTGGCTGCCGCGCGCCCGCTCGCACATCATGATCACGGCCGCCCGACGTCTTCTTGGCCCAGGCGATGAGCTTGTCGTCGGCGACCATCGCCGGCCGCATCTTCTCGACCAGGGCCTCCAGGTCGCACTTCCCGCCGAGCTCGCTGATCGCGGCCAGCACGCCGGCCGTCGTCAGCCCGGTCTCGGTGTGGGCCGGCTCCTTCTGGACCTTCGGCTTCACGTCGGGCGTGACCCGGACGTTCAACGCGGCCTCCTTGATGGCCTGTTTGAGGAACTGACGCTCGCTCAGCCCGGACAGCCGGGCGGCGTCCCTCACCAGCTTGCGGTCGGCCCCCGCCACCGCCAGCGGCTTCTCCTTCGTCGTCATGGCCTGCTCCGTCCTTCGAGTGCGTGTGCGGCCGGCCCCCGCCGGCGCCACGGGAGTAGAACCATCTCGCCCTCCGGCGTGTAGAGGTCAAACGTCGATCGGCCGCTGGCCGACCTCGGGCTCGGAAGGGATCGGCTCCCCGGTGAGCGGGTCCTGGTCCACCTTCAGGTGCGCCGCGACCCGAGGGATGACGAACTTCACCACCTCCTCGACCGGCATCATGTTGTAGTTGGCGTCGCTGGTGGCCCACAGCTTGAACCCGACCCGGTCGCAGTACCCGGTCAGCTCCCGCCAACAGTCGAAGCCGTACGAGATCACGTCGGGGACCTCGACCCACAGCTTGGCGACGAGGCGGTCCTGTTCGGTGTCGGCCCGGGTCAGGCCGACCTTCAGCCTCTTGCCCCGCGTCGTCTCCAGGCCGTCGAGGGACCTGAGCTCGTCGTACCCGCGCTGGGCCACGGCGTTGACCATGCGGACGGTCGTCATGTCCCGAAGGCGGGCCGCCTCCGCCTGTCGCTCCTGCTCGCGCTTGAGCTCGTTGGCCTTCTCGAGTGCGAGCTGGGCGGCGGTCTTCGGCGGCTGGCGGTTCGCCCGCATGATCTCCCCGGCGCGCGCCCAGTCGTAGGGGGGTTCTCCGGTCTCCGGCATGGGTCACCTCAGAGGTCGAGCCCCCGAGCGTCGTCGGGGACGGGGTGGTAGTCGGCGGGGATGTCCAGCACCTCGATGTCCCGCTTGATGCGGCCCATCGCGTGGTTGAGTACGGCGTCCGAGCACAGGTCCTCGCCGCCCAGGAGGTTCTCCCAGAACGCGTGGTCGTCGGCGTATTGGACCTTCTTCGAGTTCTCCTGGTACCGCTCGTGGAAGTCCCAGCGGGCCGAGAACAGCACGAGCGGGATCCGCAGGTCCGGCACCTTCTCGAGCTCGCGGGGCGGCGGGACCGGGATGACCATGTCCAGCCCCAGCAGGAACGGGTACGCGAACGGGAGGGGCTCGATCTCGATCTCCCGGCAGGACGCCATGACCGCCAGCGTCCCCTCCCACGTCCCGAGCTTCGACAGGTGGACGGCGATCCGGAGACCCTCCAGCTCGCCGTACGCCTTCCGGAGCCGGTTGTAGCTGTCGCGGAACCGGTCCCACCGGGCCACCAGCTTCGCCCGGTCCGCCTCCTCGCGCTCCAGCTTTTTCTTTTTGTATGCCCACGCCTCGTGGAGCACCTCGTTTTTGTACTGCCCGGTCACAGGTCCATCCCCCGCTGTTGGCCCTCGTACTCCGTCAGGTCGACGTAGTTCTTGAGGTACTTGGCCGTCTCGCCGATCACGCCGGCCGACCGCCACAGGGCGTCGTCGTGCAGGCACCGCCAGCACGGGTCGTCGTCGAGGTAGGTCCGCTTGACCTTGTCGTTCTCCCAGGTCCGCCAGTGGATGATCCACCCCATCTTGAAGTGCTCGGTGCCGTCGCTCTGGACGATGAACATCTCGATGGGGAACACCCGGTCCTCGGTGATCGGGGCGGCCGGCAGGCTCTCGATCCGGCGGACCGAGAGCGTGCGGGTGACCTGAACGCCGGCGTCGTTCTTGCGGGGCTCCAGCTTCAGGCCGTCGAGGTCCTCGAGCTGGAGGGCGACCGTCTCGTAGGCGTCGCGGAACGCCTGCCACCGCTTGATCTTCTTGAGCTGCGACTCCTCGCGGCTCTTCTCGGTCTCCCGCTTCTGCTCGATCGCGATCTTCAGGATCTCGTCGCGGAAACTGGACATCAGATGTCGATCCCCGGGCGGCTGCCCTCGGGCACGACGGTGGTGTCCTCGGCCCCCTTCGGGGACACCGCCTTCACCGCGATGACGACGCGGCGGTTGGCCCGCTTGGAGCGGACGAGGACGGTCTTGCCGCCCTCCTCCTTCGGGTGGGCCTTGATCGCCCGTACCCCGTCCAGGCGGACGGGGATCGCGGTGCCGTCCTCGAGCAGGACGTACACCTCGTCGTTGACGTACTTGATGAGCTTGTTGCCCAGGGTCTTCGCTTTCATGACACAGGCTCCGGGAGGTCGTGCTCGATGAGCCACTGGACCTCGGCGGCCAGTGCCTCCTCGCGCAGCTTGAACGGTCCGAGCTTCGGCCCACGGCACGGCGCCATGTCCGCGTACCAGGCCGTCTCCCCGCCGACCGTCTCCGGCTCGACGTGCGAGGCCCGCTTGATCGTCGACGTCCCCAGCCCCAGGAGCGGGGCCAGCTCGTCGTAGTACAGGAAGTGGATCGTCCCGTCGGGGGTGATGTCGATCGTGTACGTCTTGCTCATCCGACGCTCCTCACCTCTTCGAGGGTGACGTGTGCGAGACACCGGTCGAGCTCCCGCAGGGCCTCTTCGACCGTGGGGCCTCGTACCTCGACGACCAGTTTCTCGCCGGTAAGAAACCGGGCCTCGTAGCCGTCCACGACGTAGACGATCTCGACGGTCTCGTGTAGCTGGCAGCACCGCTCGATGTTCTGGTACATGCAGCCCCCGTAAAAACGGAAGGGCCGCCCACTCGGGCGGCCCTCCCTGGCCTCACGCGGATCCGACGACGGTCAGCTCTGGCCGATCTTGACCGTCTGCTGCGTCGGCGCGTTGTACTCGGGCTTCTTCTCCGTCTCGGTCACCTTGCCGAGCGCCCGCTCGATCTCCTTCGTCAGCAGCGAGCAGCCGCTGCCCTTCATGCCGTCGACCTCGACGGTCGCGTTGCCCTTCTCGTCGATCTCGATGGTGATGATCGGGTTCTGAGTCACGTCGTCTCCCTTCCGCCAGAGGCGGATCTTGGTGGTTTCCCCGTCGGCGGTCACCTTGCGCCCGAGGCCGCCGGCCTCGGCGAACTGGCGGGACGCCTCCAGGGCGATGGCGGTCTTGAGGTGCCGGCCCTCGTGGCCGATGCGGGACGTGAGGCCCCAGCCCTCGCGGAAGTCGTCCCACACGAGGGTGTACGGCCCCTCGCCGAACACGCCCACCACGGCCGGCGGGCGGTTGAACCCCAGGCTCACGTCGCCCGGGAGGCGGAGGACGCCGACCTGCGGGCCGGCGGGCGTCGGGTCCGCCTCGTCGGGCTTCAGGAACGGCGAGTAGTCCCAGCGGCGTTCGCCGCTGGTGTCGAGCACCATGCCGCAGGAGCGGGCGGCTTCCGTGGCGATGCTCAGCGTTTCTGCGGTTGTCGTGTGGATCATGGCCGTCTCGTTCTCGTCACTTCTGCGCCTGGATGCGGATGCGTCCTTCGGCGGTGGTTTCCTGCGAAATGATCCGCAGCCCGCTGGTCTTCACCTTCTGCACCACCACCTCAGCCGCGTAGAGCTGGGTGAGCTTGTCGAGGTGCTTCTGGTCGCCCCAGTTGCCGTTGTAGTTGTCGAACTCCGCAGTCCCGTCGGCCTTGATCACCACGGGGTAGTTCCAGCTCTTGAACTTCACGACGGCCGCGCCCTTCGTGTTGCCCTGGTAGAGGCGGGCCTCGATCTCCTGGCCCTCCTCGGCGACCTTGACGTCCGCGACCTCGCCGTGCTTGGCGCACGCGCGCTTGAGGGCTTCCAGGTCGTGGATCTCGGTCTTGATCGTCGTCTTGTGGCTCATCGTCGTCTCGCTTGGAATGTCGGCCTGGGGCCGGCTCGTAGGGGGATCGGCCGGGGCCACACTGGCCCCGGCCAGGGGTTGCGTCACAGGTCGAGGCCGCGCATGAACTGCCCGTAGGCTTCGATGTGCGTGTCCTCCGAGGTAAGGGTCTCCCGGGCGTCCCGCAGGAAATCTGCCACGGAGCGGGCGGCGTCGCGGTTGGCCTGGCCGTTGACGGCCTGGGGGTTCACCGCGTTGATCCGCTGGGCGATCTGCGACAGCCGGCGCTGCAGGTCGGGCGGGGTGAGGAACGAGAAGCCCTGGAGCTTCGTGTACGCCGCCTGGATGTTGGCGATCGTCGCCGGCAGCACGCGGCTGCCCCGGCTCAGGATGCCCTCCATGTTCGCCAGCGCTGCGGCGAACTCGTTGAGCGGCTCCTGAATCATCGTCCGCACGGCGTCGGCGATGGCCCGGCTCGTGGCCTCCCGGGCCTCGGTCACCCACGCGGCGGACGCGTTCTCGCCCATCAGGGCCGGCGGCGTGTTGGCGACCTCGGTCACCGCCGCGATGAGCGCCGGCAGCAGCCGCTGGACCGCCTCGAAGTCCGCCGTGGACACCGACGGGTCGCGGAGCATGTCGTTGACCCGCTCCCGGAGGCGGTTGTCGAAGTCGGCCGGGATCCCGCCGCCCAGGGGCATCAGGATCATGTCGACGGTGTGCTTGGCGACGAACGTGTCCGCGTCCACCAGCCACCGCTGCATCGACTCGTAGAAGGACGTCTGCTCGCGCTTGAGCTTCTCGACGTGCTCCTCCCACTTCGGCCGGTACTCCTCCGCCTTCTCCCGGTACTCCTGGCGGACCGCCCGGACCGCCCCGAACAGCTCGGCCGCCGGGTTGCGGCCGCCGGCCCCGCTCACCGGGACCAGGTAGGCGCCGCCCGGGAATGGCGTGCCGAAGAGGCTCGGCTGCCGCCGGGCCTTGTTGGCGATGTAGCTCATCGTCCGGTTGATGTCGGGCGGCACCAGCCGCCCGGTCGCCCCGGACAGGAGCTCGTCGGGGATGGTCTCGCCCTCGACCTTGACCTCGGCCTTCTTGAGCTTGCGCTCGTAGCCGACGCCGTGGGCCGAGATCTTCACCGCCACGCAGTTGCGGGCGATCCGCCGCAGGAGGCGGGCGGAGTCGATCCGTTCGAGCTGGCTGACGTCCAGCTCGGGCGTGTCGACGGCGATCTCGGCGGTCCCCGACTCTACGGTAGTGGACATTGCGTCCCTCCGGAATTATTTCCTCATCGGCTCTTCAGCGTACAGGGTTGAACGGGTTGGTGGAAGGGCCGGGGCAGACGCCCCGGCCCGCTGACCGGCCGTCGGTCAGTTGTTCTTCGGGTCGAACGGCAGGTCGAGGTCCAGGGCGCGGCCGCCGCCGTCCTTCGCCGCCTTCGCCGCCTTGCGGCTGGAGGACACGCTGCGGGCGCGGTCCTTGCCGAACTTGCGGATCGCTTCGATGTTCTCCGGGTCGACCTTCACGACCGGGACGATGTCCTCGAGGGCCGCCACGAGCTGCGCGGCGGTCGGGATGCCCCGGCTCGCCTGGTCGGCGCTGTACGCCGTGAACCGGGCCGCCGAGATCGCCTGCTCGATCTCCGCCCCGACGTAGTCCCGGCTCTTCGAGACCAGGGTCTTCCAGTCCTCCTTGACGTACACCGTCGGGTCGATCTTGCGCTTCCGCATGTGGATCTCGAAGATCGCCTTCCGCTCGGCGTCGGTCGGCGTGTCGACGAAGAAGATCTCGTCGAACCGCCCCTTGCGGAGCAGCTCCGGGGGCATCCCGGTGATCCGGTTCATCGTCAAGACCACGAAGGTCTTGTTCTTCTTCGAGGACAGCCACGACAGGAGCTGACCGAACACCCGCTTGGTGACGCCGCTGTCGCCGGTGCCGTCGATCGCCCCGCCGAGCACCTTGTCGGCCTCGTCGATGAGCAGCACGCAGCCGCCGAGCGCGTCGGCGGTCTGGATCGTCTCGCGGGTCCGCCGCTCGGACTCGCCGACCAGGCTGTTGAACACGGCGTCGAAGTTGAACGTCACCCGGGGCAGCCGCAGCTCCCGGGCGATGACGTCCGCCGCGATCGACTTGCCGGTGCCCGGCACGCCGATCATCACGATGCCCTTCGGGTAGTCCAGGCCCAGCGACTCGGCCTCCGGCTCGTAGGCGACCTTGCGCTCGTTCAGCCACATCTTGAGCTCGTCGTACCCGCCGAGCTCGTTGCCGCCGATGATGTCCTTCTTGGGGACGTAGCTGAGCACCTCGGACTTCTGGAGGAGGCGGCCCTTCTCCATCTCGATGGTGTCGATGATCTCCGGGGTGATGCCGCCGTGGCGGACGATGCACTCGGCCAGGGCGTCCGAGGCGTCCACGGTCGTCAGGCCCGACAGGGCCGTCGCGATCTGGTACCGGAGCGTGTCCGAGCACTGCTTCTTCGTCGGGTCGGAGATCGACATCCGCACCCCCTCGAAGATCCCCATGAGGTGCTGGTGGCTCGGCAGCGGGTAGACGAGCTGCTTCATGTACGGCAGCAGGTCCTGGTTCATGTTCGTGCTCGGGGTGAGCAGGATGACCGGCCGCCGGTTCTTCTTCGTGTTGAGCGCCTGCCGCTGGATCAGCCCCTTGAGGGCGGCGACGGGGTTCGGGTTCTGCATCAGCTCGTAGTGCGGGTCCCGCATCATGATGATGGTGTTCTGGTCGAACTGCGCGGGGATCGGGATCGACTCGATCGCCTCGGTCAGGTTGACGTGCTTGTCCGACCCGTTCCACCCGTGGATGCAGTCCCAGACCGCGAAGCTGTACCCGAGCTCCTTCGCGATCTTCTTGAGGGACTCCTCGGCGGACCCGTTTTGCCCGCCGACGACCAGTTGGACGCACTGCACCCCGGCGCGGATGTACAGCGTGATCTGGTCTTCGACTTCCTTGATGTCCTTGAAAGTGTTCGTCATCTGCGTGTACCTGGCCTTGTGTGGCGCCAGGTCGGCAGCCTCCTGCTTCCGACGTACCGGCGGTTGGTCTCGATCAGGCCGCCCTCGTGGCGGCCCCCTGGGGTAGGTTACCGATCAGTCGCTCGACGACGTCTTTGGTGTTCCCGTTGTCCAGCGGCAGCCCCTCGAGCTGCTGTACGAGACGGCCGAGCCGGGCCTTGATCATGTTGTTGATGTCGTCGGTCCGGCTCTTCTCCATGTCCCAGATCGCCTGGAACATGACCGGGTCGTCCGAGTAGTCGTAGTTGACCCGGTCGATCAGCGCCCGGCCGCCGTCCTTCAGCCCGATGCGCAGGATGTCGGGGGGCTTGATCATCCCCTCCTCCGCGATCACCTCGCCGATGTACGCGACGATCTCGTCGCTGAACGGGTCCTCGTCGTCGTCCTCCGGGGGGCTCAGGAGCAGCGACTCCGTGATCCCCCACGCGCACTCGGCCGCGTCCGCCGGGTCGAACACCGTGGGGTCGTAGTCGTCGCCCCCCAGGATGTTGCACAGGTGGATGAAGTCGGGCAGCGACCGGTAGAACGCGTCCGTGGTGACGACGGCGATCGCCGCCATGAGCCGGTCGAACACCGGCTGCGGCAGCCGCACGTTGAAGTCGTCCTGCACCTCCTCGTGGATGGTCATCGGGTCCCACGTCATCCCCTCCGGCCCGTACCGGTCGAGGAACAGCGTGAGGAGCGTCGTGCCCATCGACTCCTCGTTGAGCCACACCCGGCGGCGCTTGTCCGCGCGGGTGTTCACGTCGTGGTGCAGGTCCGCCATCGTCCGGCCTCCGTGCCGATTGTCTTGGCGCTAAGAACTTACAGCCCTTCCTGAACCGGGTAGTGAGCCCGGACCCGCTTGTACGCGGCGCTCTTGAACTCGTCGCCCTGGATCCGCTTGCCGTCCGGGCCGACCCACTCGATCCAGCACCCGCCGCTGAACCCCGGCCGCGACAGGCCGATCTGCTTGGCGTAGGTGAGCACCAGCTCGCGGGCCTCCAGGCCGTACGCCTGGTCGATCGTGTCGCACTCGATCGTGATGTCGCCCTTCGTGCCGACCTTCTCGTTGGGGGTCGGGACGATCTTCAGCCCAACGGGGCGCGGCTGCGGGGAGACCTCGATCGGGCCGGCCTTCTCCGGCGGCAACTCGACCTTCACTTCGTCGGGCATCGAAAACTCCTGCGGGGTTGTGGGGGACACGGGCATCTTACCCTGGCGGGACCGGTCCGCCCAGGCGGATCCCCCAGGGGTAAAGGAAAGGTCCGAGGGGTAAAGGAAAGAGCTAGACGGAGCCCGCACCGCACGCCCCTCGACCTCTCAGTGGTGGTGTGAACGAAGCCCGGTTGTTAAGACCGGAACTTGGTTCACGCCACGACTGAGAAGTCGAGGGGCGTGCGGTGCGAGCCCGGGGGCGCCGCGTCAGCGGCGGGTACCCCGGGTCCAGTGCGCGACGGGAACGCCGTAGGCGGTCACGTCCACGCCGCTGCGGAAGATGTCCTGCAGCGACTTGTTGATGCCGCAGTTGCGGCGTTCCTCGTCGGCCTCCTGTTCGGAGACCCCGGCGGCCCGGCGGCGGGCGGCCATCTCCTCGGCGACGCTCAGGGGCAGTTCGACGCGGGCGGTGATAGTGGGGTAATCCATGTCTGCGGACTCTAACCCGTGGTACCGACGCGAACCCGGCACCCGACGTGGGTTCCGGGGCTAGTGCGGCGGCAATGGATTTTGCCCGCTTTTTGGCCCGGATTCAGAAGGTCAACTGGACCATCTTGCCGGTGTCGCTCTTGAAGGTGACCCGGACCTTGTCGGCCCCCAGGTGCTCCTTGAGCTTCTTCCGCTGCTCCCCGGACAGCGTGCCGATCGCCCGCTTGACCTGGGAGTAGTTGATGGCCTTCGCCCGGGCCTTCGCCTGGCACGGGGTGCAGCCCGGCTTGGCCGAGGCGATCTTGGCCGCCCCGGCCGTCTTCAGGCCGGGCAGCACCTGGGTGAGCTCGACGTTGCTCAACAGGGCGGTGATGGTCGAGTCCTCGATGGTCACGACTTTCTCTGCCACGGTCGTTCCTCCTTAAATGGCCGGCGGGTCGCCGATCTTCAGGTCCTGGGCTTCCACGATGTTGTCCATCACGTTCAGCGTCTCGACCAGAGCGGTGACGTCCTCGACGATCACCTTCCAGGCGTCGTCGGCCTGGCTCTGCGACCGGAACACGACGTCGACGTAGTCGAGCCGCAGGAACGGCGGGGCCGCCCCGGCGACCGGCTCGCCCTCGCCGAACTCCTCCAAGTCGGGCGGCGAGCACACCCCGTCGAACTCGTCGACGGTGTTGCCGTCCGCGTCCGCCTGGCGGCGCAGGTACCGGAAGATGGCCTTCGGCATCAGGTTGGCGTCGTGGGCCTCGACCCGGAACCGGAACCCGTCGATGACGTTGGTCTGGAACCGCGTCTGCACGAGCCGGCGGAGGTAGACGCCCCGCCCGCCCGAGGCCACGGAGGCGGAGCTGTTGGAGCTGTTGGAGCTGCCGGAGCTGCCGGTGCTGGACGTCGAGCTGCTGGAAGACATGTCCGCCTCCTTGCGGTTGGTGCCGTCCTGGCTGGTTTGAGTGTACCCGGCTGAGGGCTAAAGGGAAAGCCCGCCGCACCCCCTCGCGGGGGTGCGGCTGCGGCCCTCACTTCGCGACGAACTGCTTGGTCGACTCGCGGGCCGAGTAGACGCCGTTCCCGGTGCCGACGACGTAGGTGGCCTTGTTGCGGTTCGGCATCAGGGAGACGTCGGCCGTGCGGCCGCCCTTCCACATCGCCATGTAGTCGGTCGTCGACTTCTGCCACCCGCCCTGCTCCATCATCCTGAACACCTCGGCCTGCGGGTCGACCTTCGAGCCCAGGTCGAACTCGACGACGATCACCTCTTCCCGCCCGGGGCCGGTGACCGACGTGCAGACGGCCGCCCCGATCCGCTCGACCCTGCCGACCTTCCATCCGGCCGGGACGAGCGGGTACTCGTTGTCGAACGCCATCTTGCCGAGGTTGGCCTCCGGCTTCGGCTCGGCCTTCGGCTCCGGCAGCTCCCGGACCACGATCGTCTCGGGCTTCGTGCCGTGGTCGTACTGGTCGATCGTGTGCTTGGCGACGAGCGCGGCGACCGAGCCGACGAGCAGGGTCTGGGCCACCATGAACGCCACCAGGTAGAACGCGTACTTCATGACTCTCTCCGGTAAGGTGTCCCGCCTGAAGTAGGCGGGTGGTCATTGGAAGTGCCGCGTTTGACCGCCGGATTAAGCCGCGACGGCTAAGGGGGAAGGCCGCCGCCCCGGGCCGTCGCCCGGGGCTCCCCCTCGCCTGTCAGATCTTCGCCGCCAGTTGCGTGATCGCCACCCACGCCGGCACCAGCATCATCAGCACCGCCGCCCAGCCCAGGTAGGCGAAGCTGGGGGCGTCCCACCCCGCCCGCCAGTGGGCCGCCAGCGCCGTCACGGTGGCGATCGCCAGGAAGTAGGCGACCGCGACGAACTTCGTCCAGGCCAGGCCGTCGCCCAGCCACAGCGTGGTCGCCATCGCCGCCGAGCCCAGCAGCAGCCCGGTGGCGTAGCAGCCGGCGACCCGCCAGCTCCAGCCCTGGACGATGTTCCGGTGGAACCAGGAGCGCGGGACGTACACCGCGACCAGCCCGGCCACCAGCATCAGGAACCCGACGACCAGGCGGTTCCGCATCACCCACTTGGAGGCGTCGATCACCGCCTGGCGGATCGAGCCGCTTTCCTCGCCCTCGACCTGACCCGCGAACATCATGAACCCGGAGGCCAGCACCAGCACTGCGGCGACGAAGTGGTGCTTGTTGTTGGTGAAGAACGCCCCAACCTTCGTCCAGTCGATCTTCATGGTAGACTCCCGTACGCGCCCCGGTCCCAACCCCCCGAAGTGGTGGAGCTAGGCCGGTGCGTCATTGGAAGTGTCGTGTTTCGTTTCCGGATTAAGCAGACCGGCCATGTACCCGATCCACCGCCGGGCCGCGTACGCGTGGTTGAGCCGCTCCCACGCCATGTGCCGGGCCTTGTGGACGATGCCGCTGAACGCCGGGTGGGTGGCCTGGCGGATGGCGTCGGCCAGGGTCATCGGCGTCGGGTTGTACGGGATCGGTACCGTCAGCGGGCCGTGGAGCGGCTCCAGGTCCATCCGCACCCCGACCGGCGTCATCACCACGGGCACGCCGGCCATCCACGCCTCGACCGTCGACAGGCAGAACGTCTCGTACTGGCTGGGCACCACCAGGCAGTCCATGACGGCCAGGGCGTCGCCGACGTGGGACACCGTCGGGACGACGAGGTGGCGGCCGTACGGGAGGTCGTCGACCGACTGCTCGACCTGCCGCCGCAGGCCGCCCTCGCCGACCATGAACGCGTGCCACCCCGGGCCGAGGGTGGGGACGGCGCTCGTGACCGTCAGCGGGTTCTTCTCGGCCGAGAACCGGCCCAGGAACCCGACTACCTTGTCGTCCGGCCCGTACCCGTAGAACGCCCGCAGCTCGGCCCGGGGGCGGGACGGCACGCACCGGTCCGGGTCCACGCCCGGGTGGATCACCTCGACGCGGTCCCGGGCCGCCTCCGGGAAGAACGCCTTCGCCGTCCGCGACACCGCCACCAGGGCGTCGGCCCGCTCCTCGTGGGCCTGGCCGCAGCAGAACGGGCGGACCGAGTGGGCCACCAGCACCACCTTCAGGCCCGGCCGCCGGAACCCGTCGAGGTGCTCGTGCAGGTGGTGCTGGGTGCCCCAGGTGACGAGCACGTCGCAGTGCGGGGCCACCCGCCCGACGGCGTCCGAGTCGGTGTACACCGGGCAGTACCGGGCGATCACGCCGCGCGTCGCCTCGTCGATCGGGAGCACCGTCTTGACGGCGACCCCGACCAGCCTGACGCGGTCGGCCAGGCCCTTGAGCAGGGCGATCAGCCAGGGCTCCGCCCCGCCGATGTTCATGACCTGCGGGATCAGGAATCCGACACGCATGGCGTCTCCGACGGCTAAAAATGAACGGTGAGTTACGGGGTAGCTCCCGGGATTCTGACAGAAAAGTGTTCGGAATTGAACGCCGATGGGTAAGGGGAAGCGTCCCCGGGCCGGGGTTTCCCCCGGCCCAGGTCGGCCTCCACCGCCCGCTTCTCAGCACGGGGTGGGTCGTCGCACCTACAGGTGCGTCAAAGGAAGTGCCACGTTTACGGACCGGATTTAGATGCCGAAGATCGGCTCGCTCAGGCCGCGCCGCTTGACGCTCGACCACAGCACGGTCTTCTTGTCCCCGTTCCAGTGCTTCAGGTTGTACCCCTGCTGCCAGATCTGCTCCCCGATGCAGATGTCGCCGCCGTTGTGCGTGATCCGGGGGTCGGGGATGTTGCACTTCGCGATCAGGTCCGTCCGCAGCACCCAGAACGAGCCGGTGCCGAAGTGGATCTTGTCGCCGTTGGGGGCCTCGGCCCCCGCCTTGTCGCGGAACGGCCGGCCGGTGTACCAGTCGGCCTTCTTCACCCACTCGGCGTGCTTGGGCATCATCTTGAAGAAGTACCGGCTGCCCAGCATGCCGACCTTCGGGTCCTTGACGGCCGCCTGGCGGAGGGCGGTCGCCATCTTGGCGAACCAGTTCGGGTCCACGTCGCACATCGTGTCGTCGTCGAACCACACGGTCCACGGGGTGGCGATCGGGTGGTTCGGGTCGTGGAACATCTCCCGCATCGCGGGGTACTTCCGCTTGTTCTCGGCCGACCGGTAGACGACCTGCACCCGCCCGGACCGCTGCATGTCCTCGACCAGGCGGACGGTGTCCGGGTGGCAGGCGTTGAGGTACACCCGCAGGTCCACGTCCTTCGCCGTGGTCGTCGCCTCGATCCCCTTCAGGCACCGCCGGTGCATGTCCGGGAAGTCCCCGTAGCACAGCACGCAGAACGTGAACTTGCCGCCGATCTCCGGGGCGTCGATGGCGGTCGCGTCGGCCGGCTGCGGGGGCGGGGGCGGCACCTGGACCGCCAGCGGGGCCGCCAGCACCGGGACGGGCGGTTGGACGACCGGCAGCGGTACCGACCCCTGCGGCGTGACCGTCACGACGAGGCGGCGGCCGTCCGGGGTGTCGACGGTCGTCGGCTGGTCAACGCTGGGGATCATCATGCCCTCCGGTGGTGTGAGAGTGCCGTCCAGGTAGTACGAGATCACCGACTCTACGATCTTGTCGGCCGAGATCATGTCCATGCACAGCGGGACTACCTGCCCGCTGTCGGACTGCTTCGGGTACGCGCAGAAACTCTTGTCCTTCTCGGTCGGGAGCACCTTGTTCTTCCAGCACCCCTTCCGCAGGCAGCAGTCGAGCCGGCCGAGCGTGTGCAGGTACCGGTGGTTGACCGCCAGCCGGTGGCGGTTGGCGCCCAGCCCCGGGTTGTCCCGGTGGTACGCCTCCCACCACCACTCCTCCCGGCCGCCGGCCGTGACCACGCACGGCTTGCCCAGGGCCGCCGCCGCATGCATGGCGAAGGTGATGGTGCAGATCACCCCGTCGGCGTGGCGGATGACCTGCAGCATCTCCCGCAGGCTCGTCCGCCCGACCAGGTCGAGGGTGCCGTCGAGCTTCGGGTGGAAGTGCGTCGGGTTCGACCCCCGGGCGCCGAGCTGGACGACCCCCAGGCCCATGCCCCGCAGGGCGCTCACCACCTGCTGGTGGCGGGAGTAGACGTAGTGCTTGGTGGTGAAGTCGAGCTTGCCCCCGGCCAGGAGCACCCAGTACCGCCCGGCGACGTGCCGGGCGGCCGCCTCCTGCGCGGACAGGTGCAGGTCCGGGGTCGGGTGCGTCAGGGGCACCTTGATCCCGGTCTTCTTCTCGAAGTCCTTGTGGAAGGACTCGAGGAAGTGGAGCGGCTGTCGCGCGGCGAGTGTAATGTACTCCCCGTACGAGAGTTTAACAACCGTCGCCCCACGGACCGTCTCGGTGACGCCGTGGATGTACGGGTTGTTGAGCCAGATGTCGCGGAACGAGGTCTCGACCGCGACCTGGTACTTGCCGGGGTGGGTCAGGGCGATGTCCCGGACCAGGGCCGTCATGGCGGTGATGTCGCCGGGCGCCCGGTTGTGGCGCAAGATGATGCGTTGCACGCGAATCCTTTCGTGGTGCAAGTCTCAGTCGACTTCGGCGATGCACAGCCCCCGGGGGTTCCGCAGGACGATGAACCGCTTGATCAGTCCTTTCGCTTGCAGGGCCTCCAGCCCCGGAAGCAGCCCGTGGTGTGGTGCCGCGTCGTGGAACACGGCGACCGCGCCTCGGGCGAGGTGCGGTCTCATGTAGGCGAGCATCCTCGGCCGGTCGGGCGGGTCGCCGGCGTCCACGAACAGGAAGTCGATCCCCTCGGGCGGGCTCCACTTGTACACGTCGGCGGTCACCACGTCCACCGGTAGTCCTCGGCACTGCCAGGCCGCCGCCTGGGCCGCGCTGCGGTCGATCTCGACGGCGGTCACCCGGCCGTGGCCGTTGAGGCGGACCGCCCCGCCCAGCATGAGGGTCGTGTGCCCCCACGCCGCGCCGAGCTCGACCACCGTCTCCGGCTGCGTGAGCCGGACCAGGCCGGCCAGGCCCTCGGACACCTCGGCCTCGGTGGACATGGCGTCCGGGGCGTGCCAGTGCTCCGGGCGGGGGCAGAAGTCGGACGGCCTGGTCCAGGTGGATTCGGGCCTCATACGATGTCCTCGATGGCCTCGTCGAAGCACTCGTCCGGGTCGGAGCAAGGCCCGACGGGGTTCTGGTAGCCGAACGTCTTCATGTCCTCTTCGGTGAAGTCGGGGGCGACGGCGATCAGCGTGCGGTCGTTGTCCGGGCCGACCAGCCAGTACATCGGCTTCGGGGCGCCGATGGCGGCGTCGCCGACGGCGCGGGAGCAGGTGGTGGTGGCGAGCTGCAGCTTGCCGCCGCACGGACCGATCGGCGGGGTGCAGGTGCAGTTGGCGCCCAAGCAGTCGTTGCTCCCCAGCACCCAGACCCCGCCGCTGCAGGTGTAGGAGCATGTGCCGGAGCACGGCACGCACGCCGCCTGACAACTGGTCAGGTCCGCGTACGCGCCGGTCCCGTTGCCCGGGTCCACGCACACGTCGCCGACGCAGTTGTAGGTCACCGGCGTCTGGCTGCTCTGGGTGCAGTTCGCCGAGCAGGTTATCAGCGACCCGTAGGTGCCGCTGCCGTCGCCGCAGTTCGCCGAGCAGGTTATCAGCGACCCGTAGGTGCCGCTGCCGTCGCCCGGGTCGACGCACACCCCGTTGACGCAGTTGTAAGACGTCTGGGTAGCCAGGGACGAGTTCTGCGGGCAGCAGCCGCCGTAGTACCCCTGGACGCCCCGGTAGCCTTGAGGACCACGGTACCCCTGCAGACCACGGTACCCCTGCAGGCCACGGTACCCCTGGGAGCCGCGATAACCCTGCGGCCCGTAGTACCCCTGGGCGCCACGGTACCCTTGAACGCCGTAGTACCCCTGGGCGCCACGGTACCCTTGAACGCCGTAGTACCCCTGGGCGCCACGGTATCCTTGAGGGCCACGATAGCCCTGAGCACCGCGATAGCCCTGAGTACCACGGTACCCCTGAACACCTCGGTACCCCTGCGGACCACGGTACCCCTGCGTCCCCTTGTAGCCCTGCGGACCCTTGTAGCCCTGCGGACCACGGTACCCTTGAGGCCCACGGAACCCCTGGGGCAGGCGGAACGCGAAGTCGAACTGCTGGAAGCACGGGTCGCCGGTCTCGACCTCCGTGACGTGGACCTCGGCCACGTTCGGGTCGGCCCCCGGCGGCAACATCTCGATCGTGGCCGAGACGGCGACGTCCGGGCAGGTGCCGTCGACGCCCGGCGTCCCGGCCGGACCCTGCGGCCCCCGGGGGATCTGGAACTGGAAGTCGAACTCCGGGGCGCACGGCTCCCCGGTGACGGTCAGGTCGACGTGCGGCTGGTCGTCCGGGCTCTCGGTCGCCGTGGCCGTGGCCGACCCGGTGATCGTCGGGCAGGTCGCCGACCCGTCGACGCCCGGCGGTCCCGGGGGACCCGGGGGGCCGGGGATCACCGGGATCGTGAAGTTGAAGGTGACGTCCGTCAAGCAGTCAGACGAGTTGCTGCCGTCGTTGTAGGTGACGGTGACGGCGGCCTCGCTGTCGGTGGTCGTCGTCGCGGTCGCGCTGATGTTGATGGTGGGGCACGGCGCGGCCGGACCCGGCGGGCCGATCGGCCCGACGAGCGGCACCTCGACGTCGATGTCGGGGCAGTCGTAGATCGGCGGCGGCGCGTCGGGGATCTCGCAGTCCGAGACGAACTGGAAGTCCTCGATCGCCGGGATCGACGGCAGGCTGCAGCGGCTGGTGTCGAATACGGACGGCATGTCACGCCCCCGCCGAGCTGATGGAGCTTTCGACCGGCGGCACGCACAGGGCCATGCCGTGCAGGTCGGCCTCGACCACCAGGGTGTGCGGCTCGTTCTCGTCCGGGTCGATGCGGACCCCGTCGCCGGCCTTCAGGTTGATCACCCGCCCGCCGACGCCGTTGATCGTCTTGAGCACCTCGCCGCACTTCGGGCCGCCGGTCAGCAGGTTGCTGCCGGGCACGTTCTCCTCGGCCGGGTACGCCTTCACCTCGTCGCACGCCTCGCCCTCGCCGGCCCCGACCTGCCCCGAGATGGTGATGCTGTTCTCGACCCGGTTGACCCGGATGACGCAGTTGTACCCCTCCTTCATCTGCAGCCGGCCGGTGAGGCACCGGGCCTGCACGTCGACGTGGCCCTCCTCGACCCCGGCGGGCACCGACGAGCACCCGTCCGGGTCGTCTACCAGGGTGCGGCGCTTGTTCCCGAGGTTGACCGCCCGGACGTAGCTGCGGGCCAGGTTCTGCACCGTGGCCGGCTCGACCTCGGTGAGCGCCCCGTGGTCGGCCCACTCCTCCCCGTCGGCCAGGAGGTCGGGCAGCTTCTCCAAGACGCCGGTGACCAGGAACCCCTCCATGAGCGGGTCGTCCGCGCAGTCGTCGCCGTGCGAGCTCGAGTACGACCCGCTGGCCTCCTCGTCGCGCTCGAAGCTGGTCGCGTACTCCGGGTCCGACAGGTCGCGGGTGAACACCAGGGCGCGGCCGTGGAGCCCCGGGGCGGTCGAGCGGAACTCGAACGTGTAGGTGGTCCCGGAGCGGGCCACGCGGTGCAGCCACACCTTGTGGGCCTGGTCGTCGAACCCGGCCCGGACGCCCATGACGACGCCGAAGTCGACCAGGACCTCCTCGGGCAGCGGCACCCCCAGCGGGGCGTCCACCAGCGGGTAGGCCCGGTTCTCGTTCGCGCTGTAGAAGCCGGCGGTCGCCATTACGCCACCCCCTCGAGCTTCTGCCCGACGACCTCGACCCGCAGCGAGCGGCCGTCGTCGGACGGGTACAGCCGCAGGATGGTGTCGCCGGCCAGCTCGCTGTTGACGGTGAGCAGGAACGTCCCCCGCTCGTCGGGGGCGATGCCGTTGATGGTCTTGATGAACCGGGGGGTGGCGAACAGGTCGTTCGGCTCGCACAGCCGGCGGCGGAACAGCGGGTCGCCGATCAGGTCGACGCGGATCACGCCCTCGCCGTCCTGCCGGACCACGACCCCGTCCTCGCCCAGGATCCACACGTCGCCGGTCAGCAGCGTGCCGTCGTCCAGCAGCAGCGCCCGGAGCCCCGGGGCCGGGGTGGGGACCACGCAGGAGGACGCGAACTCGGCGTTCTGCCCGAACAGGTGGTCGCCGAACGGCCACGTCTGGAACGCGGCCAGCCGCTCCGGGGTGGAGACGATGAGCCCGGCCGGGCGGCCGTAGGCGTCGAACAGCGGCAGCTCGGCGGGCGGCTCCAGCGGGTCGAACTCGGCCGACGCCAGGTCCGCCCCGGTCTGCGTGCCGACGGTGAGCGTGACGGCGCGGGTGCCCCGGGCGGTCACCTTCGTCAGGTACACCCGGGGGCCGCCGCCGATCGGGTACAGGACGGCGTCGAGGAAGATGGACGGGTCCAGGGTCAGGCCCGAGCCGGCCGACAGCGAGGCGCCGTCGGCGAACGGGTACTTCGACCCGGCCTGCTCGTCGCGCCACTCCTCGTAGATGATCCGCTGTTCCACCGCTCGCCCTCCCTGGCGGCCGGCACCATACCACGAACCTCAAACCTGTTCGACCCGGAAGAACGAGAAGTACGCCCGGGAGTGCTCCGTGCCCAGGCCGATCTTCCCCCGGCCGGGGGCGAACGCCGAGGTCGTCGTGTTGATCGACAGGAGCTCGTTCAGCGTCGGGATCTCGACCAGCCGGGCCACGATCTTCGCCACCCCCGGGCTGTCCTCGGTCACGGTCGCCTCCAGCCGGTACCAGGTGTTCCACTCGACCAGCCGGCCGATGGACGACATCGGGGCCGACACGAGCGTGGTCCAGTTCGACCCGGTCCACCAGCGGACCCGCAGCGAGTGCGTCGTCCGGTCGATCTCGACCGTCCAGTACTCGAACCCGCCGCCGTTGTCCGGGGTGCGGAGGTTGAGGACGATCGCCGCGTTGCCCCGCCCCTGGTTGGCGGGCAGCATGACGTCGGTCGTCATCTTCAGGCCGTACACCTCCTCGTAGGCGCAGTCGAACCACACCGCCACGTTCCGCCCGGCCGGCTCGTTGGCGACCCACGCGGTGTCGGTGCCGGGGATGACGTACGGGTACACCTCCGACCAGCTCGACGCGCTCGAGTACCCGCTCGACACCGACGACGAGGCGGAGTAGTACGCCACCGCGCTCGACGACCGGTCGTCCGGTCCCTCCTGCGGGCTGTCGGACGACACGAGCCCCCACTGGCCGTAGACGATCTGCCAGTTGTCCGGGTCGCCGTCGTCGAACGTCTCGGTGTGCGGCAGCTCGGCGCAGATGTCGAGCACCTGGCTCGACACCGACGGGTACTCGCTCGACAGCCCGGGCCGTGGGCCGTACAGGGTTCCGCGCAGCCGGGCGTTGGCGTCCTGGTCGCCGTCCGACGGGTTGCACTCGTCGTCGTACTCGTTGGGCAGCCGCCCCTGGGCGTTCGGCAGCCGGTCGTCGCGGGTGCAGGCGTCGATCAGGCCGTACGGGTAGTCGAGGACGATGCCGCCGCCCCCGGCGAGCGGGCTGGCCCGCATCGGGCTCGGGAACTTGATCGTCACGTTCCCGCTGCAGTCCGGGCCGACGGTGTTGATGAACTCGGCCGCCGGGCGGTCGCAGGTGTTCGACTCCGGCCGCCCCGAGCACGGCCCCCGGTACTTGTCGAGCAGGTTCTGCGGGGTGTCCTGCTTGAGCCGGATGACCATCGCCTTGACCGTCTGCCCGTCGATCGTCCGGTCGGCCCCGACGATCTCGAGGTCCGGCCCGGCCTTCACCCTCACGACCCCCTCCAGCCGGACCGAGCTGTTCAACTTGGCGATCGACGGCACCGGCAGCGGGCGGTAGAACCGGCACGCCTTCGGGGCCAGCGACGCCTGCTGCGGGGTCGAGAACCGGGCGTTGAACAGGCTGTCCACGCCCTCGCCGAACACCAGCCACCCGCCCACCCCGTCGGCCATCGGGCTGATCGGGTACGGGCGGCCCTGCTGGACCGGCAGGCGGACGCTGACGGCCCCCAGGGGCACGAACGCGGGGGTCCCGGCCGACGCCCCGGTCGGGACGACGGGCGGGTGGGCGACGGCGACCAGGGTGACGGACACCAGGCCCTTCGAGACGACGACCGAGCTGACCGCCACGCCGGTCCCGAGGGTGGACGGCAGGCGGACGTTGGCGTCGACGATGAGGTTGTTGGGCAGGTTCTCCCCGCCGTCCCCCTCGCCGGTGCAGCCGTCGTCGATCGGGTACCGCCGGGTGCCGTTGAGCGTGTACCAGTTGCGGTTCAGTGGCATCAGTCCGCCTCGAGGATCAGGTGCCGGGTGATCGTCGCCTCGGGCTGCGGCGTGGGGGAGTCGTTGACGAACGGCCGCACGGTCACCTTCACCCGGGCGCCGTGCGGGGCGTCGTCCCACTTCATCTGGAACTTGACCCGGGCCAGGCGGGCGGTGTCGACCGGCTCCCAGATCGCGTAGTACTTCGGCCACGCCCCGCCGAGGGTGTAGAACTCCGGCTGCCCCCCGTCGGTCGGGTACCACAGCACGGTCGACTTCTTCACCTTCCCGGTGAACGGCAGGTTGGTGTCGAACTCGATCTCGAGCTTCAGCTTGGCGAGGCACGCGCCCTCGGAGTTGCAGTACCCGGCCGAGATGTACCCGCCCTTCGGGTAGTACGGCAGGAACGACACCCGGGCCGGGTGGTCCGCCCGGCACTGCTTGTCGTTGAGCCACCGGTCGCGGTTCTCGACGTACTGGCTGCGGACCGTGTTCGACCGGACCCCGATCTCCTTGTACTTGTCGTACAGCTTGCGGATGCCCATGTAGGTGTTGACGAAGTCGTCGCACTCGCAGCATGGGCGGCAGTCGTTGTTCACCTTCAGGCCGTTGAGCAGCGTGGGCGTGGCGAGGCCGCCGGACACGACCGCCGGGCGCTCGAGCCAGTAGCACGCGTTCGCCGCCAGCAGCAGGTTGTGGTGCTGGTCCGGGGACTGCTGGTTGATCCGGCGGATCGACAGCTCGGGCTCCTGGCAGCTCGGGAACAGCCCCTCGCCCAGGCCCGGCTCGGCCGTCACGGTGACCAGGTTGCGGTACGGCTTGCCCGGCTTGTCGACCGTCTCCGTGAGCACGGCGTCGACGTTGTACCCGCCCTGGATCTCGACCGGCCCGGTGATGAGCTGGCCGTTCACCTTGAACGCGAGCACCTGGCGGGGCCACACCTCCGAGCACCGCTCGTCGAGGACGGCCCGCTCCGGGGTCCACTGGTTCGGGTACTCGCCGTACCCATCCGGGCCGGCCGTGTGCTGAACGACCTTGCAGACGGCGTCGTCCGAGATCCACTCGTGGATCCGGAACCGGTCGTCCCAGTCGTTCGCCTTGTACGCGTACGCTTTGGTGCTGTCGAAGACCACCCTGTCGGCGGCGTCGACGACCAGGAGGTCGCTGTCGTGCGTCGAGTCCGGCAGGCCGCTCGAGCTCGACCCGCTCTCGCTGGAGGCGGCGCTCGTCGGCTGGCGGAACCCGGACAGCCACTTCACGCGCAAGGGGAGGACGGCGTCCGCCACCCGGTGGCCCAGGTGGAAGTCGGCGAACAGCCCCTTCACGTCGGCCGACGGGGTCACGAACGGGAAATCGGTGCCCGAGTAGCTCACGCCGGTCGGGCGGCCGTTGTCTGCGACGCTCACGTCACGGCACCTCCGACGTGGCCTGCTCGCACTCCTTGCACCCCTTGTCGTTCAGGCGGCTGCCGAGCACGGTCAGGTTCATCCTATTTACACTGCCCTCGAGCCGGTTGAGGAAGTTCTGCAGGCTCGTGGCCGCCTCCCCGAACCGCTCCAGGTCGCGGGTCACCGCCTCGAGCTCGGTGCAGCCGCAGCACGGCTTCGAGCACTGGTCGTTGAACCGCACCCCGTTGGCGATCCCCTCCACCGTGAGGCACTCGTCGCCCAGGATGGTGAAGTCCCCGCCGGCGGTCGGCGGGATCCCGTTGATCGTCTTGATGCACGGGTACTGCTCCGGGTCGTCCTCGCAGACGCACTCCTTCGTCAGCCCCTCGCCCTTGATGGCGTCGATCCGGATCCGCGTCACGGCCCCGAGGCCGATGACCGACAGCTTCGTGTTGGTGCCGGCCGTCAGCTCGAGGATCCCGGTCAGCTTGTCGCTGCGGTCGTTGCCGTTGACCAGGACCACGGACGTGACCGCCCGCAGGGTCGGGCGGACGCAGTCCGGGTCGAGCTTCCCGCCGGCGTAGTCGAACGTGTACTCGCCCGGCGGCAGGCTCTCCAGCTCGTCGAGCTTGCCGAACACCACCTTGCCCAGCGAGTCGTCGAAGTCGCCGGCCCCGGGCAGCGGGTAGGCCCGGTACTCGACGTGGCCGTCGAACGCCAGGGCCGCCGAGGCGACCGTCGGCGGGCTGTTGGTGCCGTCGTTGTACGCGACGGTGACGTTGACGCCGGTGCCGAACACGGTCACCCGGCGCACGAAGAACTTGTCGGCCTCGACGCTCACCCCGGCGTGGACCGGCAGGTAGAGGGCCAGGAGCAGGCTGTCCGGGATCTTGAACGTCCCGGACAGGTCCAGCTTCGTGGCGCTCTCGGAGAGCGGGTAGGACCGCTGCGAGTTGTGGTTCAACCACTCCAGGTTGAACAGGGTCGTCGTGGGCATCCGTGCCCCTCCGCGTTAGGCGCCGGGGACGAGCACGGCCACGGCGTCGAGCACCCCCACTTCCCCCGCGTACCCGTCGTCGTCGGCGCGGGTCAGGCTGAACAGGACGATGTCGCCCTCGGCCACGGTCTCGATCGGGTCGCTCTCGACCTCCAGGTACTCGTCCTGGGCCACCGCCACGGCGGTGTCGATCACCAGGCTCGTCTCGGTGGTCGGCAGCGGGTCGTTCCCGTCCGGGCGGGGGATCCGCCGGTAGGTGAGCGACAGGGCCGGCAGCGTGCCCGCCTGGCGGGCGAACAGCATGACCCGGAACTTCACCTGCGGCGACGCGGGCAGGGCGTCGGCCGCCGGCAGCTTGAACTTGTACCGCAGGCCGCTGGCCTGGTCGGGCGGCAGCCCGAGGTACATGACCTCCTGGTAGTACCGGTCCTTCGCGTCGTCGACGCGGACCACCTGCGGGTTGAGCACGCGGCTCTCGGGCTCGGCGTCGAACGTCAGCTCGACCAGGCCCTGGGCGTACGTCTTGGTCCCGATCTTCTTCGACGCCGACCCGACGACGGCGATCCGGCCCGTCGTGGACCGCACGCCCTCGATCACCCGGCCCCGCTTGATCTTGCCGGTCTCGCCGAACTCCTTGAACACCAGGGAGCCGTCGAGGTCGTCCTTCTCGATCGCCGCCGAGGCGTCGTACTTGATCACCAGGGCGCCGGTCTTGGCCGGCTTGTTGTCGCAGTTGACGATCTTGATCGGGCCGTCCGGGTCGGCCGCCTCGAGGCTCGTCACCACGCTCTTGTCGGTCGCGTACCGCACGCGGGCGAAGCTGAGCACCAGCTTGCGGTGCTTGGCCCGGGGGCACTCCGGGGCGGTCTGGCTGGTGTGGCTCGACGCCGAGGAGACGGCGCTCGAACTGGAGTTGTTGAACTCCACCGCCCAGGGCACGTCGCCGTAGCAGTCCGACATCCACCAGATGCCGTGGCGGTCGATCACCACCAGGCCGTCGGACCCGGTGGGCAGCTCGACCCCGTTGCCGTCGGTCTCGCGGAACAGCGTCACCGCCACCGCGTCGCCGGGCAGCGGCGGCCAGATGCGGGCCAGCTCCGGGTGCTGGTCGAGGTTGTACCCGAACGCGGCCAGCCTCGGGGCCAGGCCGCCGAACGTCTCGTGGTCGGCCGGCAGCCACCCCGGGTCGCCCGGGTCGGCGACGCTGATGACGTGGCGCCCGGACGGGTCCGGCGGGACCGTCGTGCCGGCCGGCTGCAGGTACAGCTCGAACCGGTAGTGGACGTGGCTCTCGGCCAGGTCCCGCAATTGTGGATGCGCGTAGACAATGTCGTCCGTTCCCGTGGCGACGAGCACCGGGACGGTGACCCCGGGCTTCTGGAGCGTGAGCTTCCCGGCCTCGCGGCCGCTCAGGTAGTAGTGGCCCGGGAGGATGTCGCCGTCGACGGCGTTCGCCAGGCTCACCTGCCCCTTGCCGTAGGTGAGGACGTCGCACTTCGTGCTGTTGTGCTTGTACCAGACGACGCCGATCACGTTGCACGAGTCGGCCGGGATCAGGCCGCCCTCGGCGTCGGTGTCGAGCGCGGCCAGGCCGCGCTCGAACCGCTGGTTCTCGGTGTTGAAGTACACCGGCTGGCCGACCAGGGCGTCGGCCTCGCAGGTGACCTCGTACAGGTACATCCCCTCGCCCGCCTCGAGCGCCTCGAGGCGGGCCTTGAGGTACGCGGCCTGCTGCTCGAGCGCGCGGCTCGGCCGCCCGGCGACTTGGGCGTCCACCCGCTCGCCGTCGGTGACGTGCTTGACGTCGTTGACCCAGGGCTTCCCTGCCATAGTTGGTTCACCCCGCCTGTACGAACTTCTCGACCCAGGACACGCCCACCTGACTCGACGCCCGCTTCGGCACCTGCTTGGCGGTCTGGTAGTACCGCCGGCCGAACACCAGGTCCTGCGTCCGGTCGCCCCACACCGGGGCGGCCACGAGGGCCAGGCCGAAGACGGTGCTGTTGGCCCCGTCGGAGAACGCCTTGCCGTGGACCCCGGCGGTGCCGCTCGACTGCGCGATGAAGGTGAGCTGGTTGAAGTTCACCTTCCCCTCGTAGCCCGACACCACGCCCTTCTGCGGGGCCGCCAGGAGCGGTACCCGGAGGAAGTCGCGGGCCGGGCTCGCCGACAGCGCCTCGTAGTACTCGACGCCCTCGTCGGCGTCGTAGCCCGGGGCCGTCACCGGGTCGCCCGGCGACGTCACGTTCTCGAACTCGATGTACATGGCGTTGAGCTTGTACTTCGCGTTCCCGTCCCCGAACAGGAGGCAGGCGATCTCCCCCCACGTCCACTGGATCTGGTTGCGGTCCTCGGTGAGGAACCGCCAGACCCCGTCGGGGCCGATGTCGAACAGCGAGACGACGCCCTGTACTTTCATGTTGCCCTCACTGGCAGAAGCCCGACACGACGCGGGCGGTGATCACGGGCTGCTCCACGTCCCACAGCGGGTGCTCGTAGGTCTCGGCGGCGTCGAACGAGTCGATCTCGTCGTCCGCCCCGCCGATCACGAGCTCGTCGGTCACCCGGGGGGCGTCGAGGAGCAGGATCATGGCCGTGTGCGGCGGGACCAGGCGCTCGGCGGCGGCCAGGAGCCACAGCCCCGCCGCCCCCTCCGTCGCCCCGCCGACGTCCGCACGGACCACGAACGCGTTGTACCGCAGGGCGCTGTCGGCGATCAGGGCCAGCGGGTTTATCGTCGCCGGCAGGTTCTCCGGCTGCGGCTCCCCCTCGGGCTCGTCGCGGCGGTCCAGGGCCATCGCCAGCGTCCTGCCCCGGGCCACGCCCCGGGCGTGGGCCTCGGCCCAGAACGTCGCCACGTCGGCCGGGTGGCCGCCGAGCTCGCAGCTCACCTTCGTGGCCCCGCCGACCGTCTCGACCTTGAGCGGCACGTCGCGGTTCGGGAACCCGACCTCGCCCAGGTACCGGCCCTGCAGGAACCCCGGCCCGAGCGACAGGCCGAGCAACCCGCCGGGCACCTGGCCCCGGTTGAACTCGTACAGGCGGACGGCGTCGCACACCGGGTCGCCGGCCTCGAGCGTGTCCCCCGCCGCCACGAGCACGGTGCTGTCGGGGGACACGCGGTAGGCGTTCTTGTCGGTCAGCACGAGCGTGTGCAGGCCGTCGGACGTCACCTCGGTCACCGTTTCCGCCTCGCGGGCCAGCGGCACCCCCAGGGCCAGGGCCACGGCGTCGACCGCCAGGCCGACCGAGCTGCCGAGCACGAGCATGTCGAAGACGGCGTTGACCAGGTCCTTGTAGGCCGGGGAGCTGTCCGCCTCGGCCCCGGCGACGTACCCCCAGTGGTCGCGGACGTAGTGCCGCTCGAACTCCGGGCGGTCGAGCCACAGGTCGAGCTCCTGGTCGGTCTCCACCCCGTCGGCGGTCACGCTCTTGCGGGCGAACCGCTCGTCGGCGAACGGGTCGCGGCGGAACACCAGGCGGCCGCCCTCGAGCCAGAAGTCCAGGCCGTAGAACAGCACGGCGGACGGCTCGGTCAGGCGGTTGGTGATGACCTTCACGCCGGCCAGTCCGGCCGGGGCGGGGAACGACACCCACTCGTCGTAGGCGGCCCCGAACGAGTACCCGTCGTCGAACTCCACCCGGCCGCCGAAGCGGGCGGCGGCGTTCTCGGCCTTCGACAGCAGGACCGGGCAGTGGCGGTGGCCCTCGAGCCGGAACACCGGGCACTGGAGGCGGCTGCGGACGGCGATCGCGTCCCGCAGCACGTTGAACGTGTTCTTGGCGAGTTCGGCGCGGCCGGCGACGAGCTTCTCCACGACGTCTTGGCCGTCGTAGGTCTCCGACCAGAGGCTGCCCAGGAGGGCGAGGATCCGGTCTGGCTGGTCGAGCTGGCTGGCCGGGTACGTCACGGCTGTCCCCCATTACGAGAACGGCCCGGACGGCGGCCGTAACTCCGCCGCCCGGGCCTCCGACCTGCCGCTGGCGTCACGGCAGTTCGATGCTGATCTTCTTGACGCCCTTGAACTTCGCCTTCCCGCTGTCGGTCAGGTCGTCCGGGCCGAGCACGATCACCAGCCCGCCGGGCTCGCCCGGGGTCGGCTCGGTGTCCTTCGGCACGAGGCCGTCCGGGTCGATCAGGCCCCAGCCGTAGCTGCTGTCGAAGCCCGGGTTGCCGGCGTCGACCGAGGTCTTCTTGATCAGGGTCAGCAGGTCGTCGACCGAGCCGATGGCCTTCTTGCCCTGGGCCTTCTGCTTCGCCACGATCAGGGCCACCACGCCGGCGACGAACGGGGTCGCCATCGAGGTGCCGCTGAGGCGGGCGTAGTTCTTCGGCGGGTAGGTCGACAGGATGTCGACGCCCGGGGCCGCCACGTCCACCTGGCTGCCCCGGCTGGAGAACTTGGCGATCTTCTTGGCCTGGTCTATGGCCGCCACGCACACGCACTCGGCGAACCCGCCCGGGTAGCCGACGGTGCCCTCGTCAGGCCCCTCGTTGCCGGCCGCCGCGATCACGAACACGCCCTTCGACGCGGCGTACCGCACGGCGGACTGGATGCGGCCGTCCGGGGTCGAGCTGCCGAGCGACATGCTGATCAGGTCGGCCCCGCTGTCGACCGCCCACCGGATGCCGTTGGAGATGGCGAGGCCGCTGCCGGAGCCGTTGTCCCCGAGCACCTTGCCCACCAGGAGGCGGGCCTTCGGGGCCACGCCGACGACGCCGCTGTCGTTCTCGGCGGCGGCGATGATGCCGCAGCAGTGGGTGCCGTGGCCGTGGACGTCGGCCGGGCCGCTCGGGCTGCCGGTGAAGTCCTTCGCGGCGACGATCTGGCCCTTCAGGTCCGGGTGGTCGAGGGCCGCGCCGGTGTCGAGCACCGCGACGACCGCCCCCTCGCCCTTCGTGCGGGACCACAGGGCCGGGATGCCGAACAGCTTGAGGCCCCAGTCCTGGGTCTCCGCCATCGACACGAAGAGCTGCTCGACCTTGTAGGGCGGCAGCTTGAAGACGGGATCCTTCTTCTTGGCCTTCTTAGCCATGTGATCTGACCTCCGTGTCAGACGGGCGAGTGATTTGGAGCGCACCGGGGCGGCCCCTTCCTGGGGCCGCCCGCACGGGTTTGCTTCGACTACCGGGTGGCTCTCAGACGTTGCCTTCGAGCCACTTCTGCGCGAGCTTCAGGAGGATCGGCACGAGCCACGCGGGGATCCCGACGGCCTTGATCTCGCCGCCGCCCTTCAGCCCCTCGAGGGCCTTGATCGTCGCGACCTTCGAGTACCGGCCGGCCTTCTGGCTCTTCACGCTCGCGGCGCCGCTGGAGCTGCCGAACAGCCCGGCCAGGTAGTCGGCCAGCTTGATCGCGGAGCTGATCGCGGTCCAGCGGTCGAACTTCTTGTCGCCCTTCAGCATCGCGATCAGGTCGGTCAGGGCCTCCTCGGGGAACACGCCCTTCACCTTGCTCTCTGCCATCGGAGTGTAACCTCTGTCTGTGGGGGTGGGTGGGAACCGAACCGAGGCGGGGGCCGCAGCCCCCGCCCCTCTGGGTCAGCGGTTGAACAGGCGGCCCAGGAAGCCCTGGCGGCCGTCGTTCACGTTCACCTTGATGTTGCCGCCGCCGGCGCTCTGGACCTTCACGTTGGTCGCGCTCGCGCCGCCGACCTGCTTCACATGGACGTTCTGGACCTTCTGCACCTGCACGACGTCCTGAACGTGGACCTGCTTCACCTGGACCTGCTTGACGACCACCGGCACTTCCTGCACGACCACCTGCTGGACCTTCACCTGCTTCACCTGGACGTTCTGCACGCCAGCGTTGTCGTAGCAGTGGTCGTTGGCGGCCACCTTGACCAGGACCTTCTTCACCTGAGCCGCCTCGGCCGGATCGCACGCGATCGCCGGGGCGCCCAGGAACGCGAGGGCCACGAGGGCCAGCACGACGTTCTTCATCTCCATCCTCCTTGTTGGGCGGTGGGACACCGCCGCGTAAGAGTGGAACCGTTACGCCCGCGTCACTTGCGCGGGGTTTCCGGCTCCTCCTCGACCACGATCACCTTCCGACGCACGACCTCGCGGATGACCGCGACCTGGTCCGGGTAGTAGGCTTGGTAGCCGTACTGCTGGGCGCCGAACGCCTTCGCGGCGGCGGCCCCCTTGTGGATCTCGACCACCTCGACGACCTGCGGCTCGACGAAGTAGTCCTGCTGAACCACCACGTTCTTCACGACGACGTGGGGGACGTAGTTGTAGCTGTAGGCGGGGGCGGCGTACGTCGGGGCGTACGTCGCGGCCGGGGCGGCGCACACGGTGCGGTTGCCCACGGTTCGACAGGGTTGGGCCTGGGCGGCGGCCGCGCTCAGCAAGAGGGCGGCGACGATCAGGCCGGCGAGACGGAACATCGGACGGTCCTCCTTGACCACTAGGTGTGCCTTGATCTTGTACCAGATCTCACTTTTTCGTGCGAGCCCGGTTCACGATGGAGTCCGTTACGGTCTGGGGGGCTTTCGGCTTTCCCGGCGGCATCCGCAGTTTCACGTCGTCCGTCGTCATCCGCTCCCAGACGTGCCACCAGTCGACGTCCGGACTTATTGTACCCTCCGGGGTGAAGAGCCGGAAGCCGCCCCGGATGGTCCCCTGCGGCCCGTGGCAGGTGGAGCAGCTCTGGGCCAGGTACTGCAGGTCCGGGGCGAGCTTCTGGGCCTTCGGGGCCGGGGCTTGGCTGGCCTTCGGCTGGACCGTGCCCGGCGGGTCCGGGTCCTTCTTCGGGGCCGGCCCGTTCTTCTCGTCCTCGGCCAGCTTCTTCAGCAGCTTCTCGACCACCTTGTCGGCGACCTTGTCGCTGAACTCGTCCAGCTCGTCCTGGGTCATCCGGGGCGGGGTCGAGTAGTAGTAATACCCGCCCTGGTAGGAGTACTTGAACCGGGGCACGATGACCTTGTCCGGCTCGCCGGCCGACGCGCCGGCGACGGCGAGCATGCCCAGGGCCAGCGCCAGTAGTGCGAACTTCCTCACTTCTTGTCCTCCTTGACGGGGGGTTTCGCCGCGTCGTGCGGCGGGAACGCCTTGTCGAAGTCCTTGATCCGGGGCCTCACCACGGGCGGCTCGATGACCGGCATCGGAGCCCTCTTCTCGGCGTCCGCCACCCGAGAGTTGAACAGCAGCGTCGCCGCCTCGGGGAACAGCGCCCGCCACTGAGCCCGGCTGATGGGCTCGGGGTCGTCCTTGTCGAGCATGACCAGGATGGTGGCCCGCTCGCTCTTCTCCAGCACCTTCCGGGCCTCGGCTACCGAGCACCCGAGGTCGTTGGCCGCCGTCTCCAGGGTGACCGGGGACTCGTCCCACTCGTGGTACGCCTGGGCGTGCAGCTTAGACACCTCCAGGGGCGTCATGTTCGTGGCCTTCTTCACCGCCTTCGCGTAGATCCCCTGGTCGTACTCGAAGGTGTCCATCAGGTCGGCGCCGTACAACTGGTCGAGCCGCTGCAGGTCCTCCTTCATGTACGCCTCGATCTTGATGGTTTTCCTCAATCGCGGATAGACCGACTTGAACGGAATGATGCCCTCGACGTGGCACCGGACGCACGACAGCGGGTTGCGCACCCGCAGGTCGTTGCTCGTCGAGCTCTTGTCGCCGGCGATGTCCGGCGGGGCCTCCCCCTGCCGCGCGCCCTGGTTGTTGAACAGGCTGTACGCCTGCAGCCCGTTGGGCAGGCTGGCGATCTGCTCGGTCGCGTCGAAGTTCTCCGGGCCACGGTCGAGCAGCACCTCCAGGTAGTTCTGCTTGGCGGCGTCCTTGCGGGTGTCCGTGGTGAACCAGTAGTACCCGCCCCGGACGCCGACGCGGGTCGGGACGCGGGTGAGCCGCCGGTTCCGCAGGGTGACGCCCGAGAAGCTGACCGTGCCCTGGCGGTCGCTGTACATCTTCGCCACGGCCGCCGGGTCGCCGTCGATCAGCTTCTGGAAGTCGGCCTCCTTGTCGCCGATCCCGAGGAACTTCTTGTAGAACGTGTCCTCGTTGGTCTCGTCGAAGAAGAACAGCCCGTGCATGATCGGGTACGTCGACTGGCTCATGGCGATCAGGTCGGCGGACACCGCCGGCTCGATCCAGAACCCGGCCGCCAGCACCCGCTCCTGCTCGTCCTTCGCCGGCCCCTCCTTGACCCGGGTCACCTTCTTCGTGCCGGTCTGGACCCTCTCCTCCTTGTTCTCGTAGCGGTAGGTGCCGTTGCCGTTGGGCACGAGCACCTGCGTCTTCCGCACCTCGTAGACCGGCTCCTCGTAGGTCTCCTCGACCTGCTGGACGACCTTCCGCTGGCGGATCGCCGGGGTGAGGAAGTACGTCTCCTTCGAGACCAGTTCGTCCCAGACCTTCGGCTCCCAGTGGTAGTCGCGGACGTCGATCCGCAGCAGGGCGTCGCCGGTCCCCGGCACCCGGGTGGTCAGGACCACCTGCGGGTTGCGGCTCAGGCTGTTGCACCAGAAGTTCAGCAGCCGGACGTAGTTCTCCCGCTTGGCGAGCGGGACGGTGTAGAGCGTCAGGTACCGCGTGTACGGGCGGTCCTGCGGGGCGACCTTGAGCAGGTCCTCCCGCGCCGCGAAGGCCGCCGTGGCGGGGTCCTTCACGATTACCTTCGGGACGGCAGCCTTCTTCGCGTTGGGCGGTTGGGCGGGCAGGGACGCCGCGAGAAGCGCAGCCGCGATGACCGCCAGTGCGGCGGCGGTGATGCGCATGATGACCCTCCGTGGTCGGTTAAACGGCCGGTACGTCGATGACCTCGACCGCAATGCTAACGTCTTCGGGGTCGAGGAAGAAGCCCACGGTGCGGCCCGACACCATGCGGTCCGGCTCGTCCGGGACCACGATCTTGTCGGTCGACCGGAGCTGCCGCTTCGTCCCGTCGGGGCGCCGGATCACCCCCCACAGGTCCATCGCCCCGGTGGCCTGGCCGTCGACCAGGAACCGGTGGGCGACCGCCTGCAGCGTGCTCGCCGAGAGCTGTCCGGGGAACCCGGAGGAGTTCACCTCCTCCGCCAGGGCGCTCGCCATAGCCGCCAGGTCCGGGTCCTCCTGCCCGGCCCGCTTGAGCACCTTGAACGTGAGCCGCACGTCGCACGGCACGGCCCCGCGCACCAGCACGTCGCCGGCCCCGGGGCGGACGTCCCGGGCCGCCAGGAAGTCCTGCAGGTCGCCGACCAGCGGCATGGCCCGCAGCACCACGACGTAGTCCCGCTTCGACCCGACGGGGAGCGAGGCGTCGGTGTCGGTGTCGAGGAACTGGATCACGCCCGCCTGGTACGGGCTGTACGCGGCCTCGGCCGCCGTCTCCAGGTCGGGCACCAGGGCCGTCTCGTCGGCGTCCGTCAGGTCCAGGGTGCGGGTGTCGGAGGACACCTCGTACCCGGCGGTGGTGAGCTCGTCGGCCCCCTTGAGGACGATCTTGTCCACGTCGTAGAAGCCCGGGGCCTCCAGCCGCTCGACCCCGAACTGCCACACCCCGCCGGCGGCGAGCTGGTCGACCAGGGTGGCCGTCCTCTCCAGCCGCACGGTGCCCGGCAGCCCCTGGCTCCGCAGGTACACGTCGAGCCGCCCGCCGGCCGCCACCGGCAGCACGCCGTGGTACCGGAGCTGCTCGGGGTCGCCGTAGCCCACCATCGACACCGCCAGGACCCGCTCGAACCGGGCGTCCTCGCGGAGCATGGCGGACAGGGTGACGCGGTTCGACGCGTTCTTGCCGGCGATCCCCTCCTGCATGCGGGCCACCAGCTCGGCGTTGTTCTCCGGGTTCACGCCGCCGGTGAAGTCGCTCTCGGCGTACAGCGTCAGGGCGTGCGGGATGAACGTCTGCGGGGCCAGCTTGGTGCCCCGGCGGATCATCCCGGCGGTCCCGTCCTCGGCCGCCACCACGTCGATGACGAAGGCGTAGGTGTCGTCGCCCACCGGCCGGATCAGGCGGTCGGTCGGGGCCACCACGCTGGCCTGGCTGACCCGCCCGGCGAACGCCGTCTCGGTGACGAACTGCTGGCCGTTGCCGACGAGCACCAGCCCGGCCGGGACGTTCGACGGGAACAGGCCGGTCAGCACGACCACCACCTGCCCGGCCGCCTTCGCCCCGCCCTTGCGCTCGAACCGGAAGTTCGACAGCAGGCCGTCGACGATCTCGTCGGTGGCGAGCGTCGGGTCGGCCTGGATGGCCTTCAGGCTGCCGCTCTTGCGGAGCCGGTCGGCCCACTCGTCGTGGGCGGCCCCGAACACGCCCTCCAGGTAGAGGACGATGTCGTGGATCACCCCCCGCTTGGTCTCGGAGTTCGGGGCGTACTCGCTCATCCGCTGGGTGACGTAGGCGTGGGCCGCGTCGACCGCGTCGGGCGAGAGGTTCTCCAGGTCCGGCAGCTCGATCGCCATGCTTAAACTCCCGGCCCCACGGCGAGGGGCAGAATCACCTTCCGGGCGGTCCCGGCGGCGCTCGTGATCTGGACGGTCAGGACCATCGTGCGGTCCGGGCGGATGACGACCGACAGCAGCTCGGCGTTCGCGTACCGCTCGTCGGCCGGGTCGGTGTCGAGGTCCTCGCCCCGCAGGTTGTTCGCCACCTGCGACCGGGACCCCATGAACGCCGCGTACACGTCCTGCTCGCTCCGCAGGGCCTGCGCGCGGACCTCGGCCATGAAGTCGCAGCCCCGCTCGGGCTTGTACTTCATGGAGCCCCGGATCGTCAGGAACTCGATCAGCCACCGCTGGGCGAGCTTCTGGATGCCGACGCACACCTGGCCGCCCTCGAGCGGGCGGAGCAGGTCCTGCTGGAGCAACTGCATGCCGGCCGGCCGCGCCCCGACGAACGCCAGGACGTCCACCTTCCGGCCCAAGTAGTCGGCTACGGTGCTCATTCTTGGCCCGCCGTCAGGAGGTCCTGGGCGTACCGGATGACGCCGTCGAGCAGCGGCCCCTGGCCGCTCTGGTGCCCGTTGCGGCGGCCGGCCGCCATGATCGTGCAGCGGACCGAGCTGGCGTGCCGGGTGCGGAACGCCCGCTCCATCGCCGCCAGGTAGTCGTTCTGCAGCCGCAGGGTGGCCGCGTCGCCCACGGTGCCCGGCTCAGCCGGCTGGTACACGTCGGCGAAGTTCTGGCCGATCTCGCTGCGGTCGAACGGCCTCGCCATGCCCGGGATGTCGGTCACGTCGCCCGACCACCCGTTCAGGTCGCCGAGCTGCCACTCGCGGCCGTCGCCGGACGTCACCCCCTGGTGGATGAGGCCGGCCTCGGCGGCCAGTTGCTGCACCTGGGCGGTGAACCGGGTGTGGACCTGGGCCTTCGAGGTCGCCATCAGAGGACCCCCAGGTTCTGCCGCTCGTCCATCCGGAGCTGGATCCGCGTCTTCCGCTGGCTCACCGCCGACGGGGTGATGCCGAGCTTGCGGGCGATGTCCTGGTTCGACAGCACCGGCCGGCCGAACAGGCCGAGCGAGTGCTCCATGATGACCCGGTCGGTGTTGTCCAGGCTCTCGTACACGAACCGGTGCCAGGCCCGGGCGTCGTCGCCGCCCACGCTCTTGACCGCCGGGTCGTTGAAGTCGTCGCTCTCGGAGCCGGAGATGGGCTGCAGGATCTGCCCCTCGGACGCCGGCATCTGCAGCTTGCGGACGTACTGGATCCGCTTGGCCGACAGCCCGGTGTGGTCGGCCAGCTCGCTGGTCGACGGGTCGCGGCCCAGGTCGTCGCGCAGCTCGGCCTCGGCCCGCGACAGGTGCAGGTGGTCGAGCTGCACCTGCTCGGGGACGCTGATGATGGCGTTCTCCTTCGCCGCCATCCGCCGCAGGCCCTGCAGGTGGTTCATCATGAACGTCTTGAGCTTGGCCTGGCTGCGGTCGTACTTCGGCAGCCCCTGGAGCGCGAGCAGGCGGGCCTTCGACCGCAGGGTCGGGCTCGCGTTGGCCCCGCCGTAGGTCTTCACGGCGGTGTCGATGATCGGGTCGAGCTTCTTGAGGATCAGGCCGTTCGCCTGCGGGCTCGGCCGGTTCTGCCAGGTCGTGAACGCCTCGGCGAAGTCCGGCTCGAGCATGTCGTTGGCCGGGAGGGCCTTCGGCGACGGCGGTTTCGGGCCGCCCGTCGGCTGCGTCGGTGCGGCCAACGGGGGCAGACTGGATCCGAGCGGCATCCGTGCCCCTCCTATTTCCGCAGCGGCCCGCCGATCCACTTCGTCGAGTAGAGCGGGTGGGTCGCCATCGAGGTCTGATCCGCGTTATTCTCGTCTTTGCCCCGGCAGTGGGCAAGGGCGAACGTGGTGCTCGCCTTCTGGCCCTCGCTGGAGACGAACAGCGACACCCGGGTCACGCAGGCGAACATCTCCTGCCCGAACTGGTCGTCGGCACCGATGAACTTCTCCCCGGCCGTCTCGACCCGGACGATCGAGCCCGGGGCGATGTCGGTGCGGAACTTGCCCGCCAGCGTGCCCTGCCGGTACTTGATCACCTCCATGCCGTACATGGCCTGGGCGAACTTGTTGATGCCGGCGTTGAGGCTCTTGAGGACGTCCTTCGGCGGCGGCACCGGGACGCCGCCGGGCACCTTCGGGTCCGGGGCGACCGGGCGGATCGCCGGCACGCTCATGTTCTCCAGGTACAGCTCCGGCGCCATGCCGGACAGCCACAGCGGCGCCTGCTTGAGGAGCACGAGGCCGCCCTCGGTGCCGGGGGGTTCGTAGTACCCGCCGATGCCGATGGCCTTGTACTCGGCGTCCCCACCGACGATCTCCGGCCCGCCGGCCCACTCTTTGGACCCGAACAGGCCGACCGCCCGCAGCACCCGGGGCATGGCCCCGGAGAGCTGCACGTCGTCGTACTCGTTGGCGTAGATCGTCTTGTACGGCTCCCGCAGGATAGGCAGGAGCGGCACCACGGCGGCCTTCTCGACGCCCGGGACGACGGCGAACATGAAGTTCGACCCGAGGTTGATCAGGTTGTCCCACAGCGTGTGCCCGGCCACGCTCTCGAGCGTCTCCTCGGCGATGATCTTCTTGATGTTCCGGTCGATCTGCTGCATCACCCCGGCCGCCCCGCCGAGGTCGATCTTGAGCCCGCTCGACTTCAGCGAGCCGGTGTCCATGCGGGCCAGGGCCTTCAGGGCGGCCGCGTTCGACCCGCTGTTGCCCACCTGCAGGCCGACGATGCTGCCCTGCGTGGCGAGGTGGTCCTGGGCGCACAGCGCCTCGAACCACGGCTTGATCCCCTTCTGCCACAGGTCGTCGCCGACGCCGACGTTCAGGACCGTTGACGCCAGCGACGCCCCGGTCAGGTTCGACGACGCGGCCGTCGACGCCCTGGACTCCGGGGTGACGAGCTGCAGGGCGGCCGGGAACGCCAGTTGCGCCGGGCTCGCCGGGTGTAGGGCCTTCGAGATCGCGCTCGAGTACGCCAGGTCGGCCAGCCACCCCTCCATCGAGATCGAGTAGCCGGCCCCGGCCGTGCCCCGCTGGTACGCGCCGCCGGTGGTGTACCCGTCGAACAGCAGCACCTCCTCGTTGTCCGGCGGGTCCTCCTCGCCCGGCCCCCGGAGCGGGGCGGGGCGGTCCTCGCCGTGCGGGATCGCCTTGCAGTACACCTGCACCGGCTTCTTGAGCCGCAGCGAGTTGATCATCGAGTGGATCGGGTGGGCCTTGAGCGTCTGCGCGTCGCGGCCCAGCCCCAGGACGATCTGCCCCTGGGGGATGGTGTTCAGCTCGAAGTCGGCCCCGAACTGGACGACCTCCAGGTCGCGCTGGTCGATCACCGCCCGGAGCTGGAACTTGCGGCCGCGAAAGAAGCTCATCGGCTCTCCTCGATCCGCTTGCCCAGGGCCAGGAGCAGGGCCGAGAGGCGGAGCGGCAGAAAGTCGTGGCGCAGCCACAATTGGCCGAGTTCCGGGTCCGGGCCGAACAGGAACGCCTGGCTGGCCCCGAGCGTCCGGGCCAGCGTGGCGGCCACGGTGCCGACGTCCCGGGCCGGGCGGGCCAGGGCCTCGACGGACCAGGCGTCGTCCACGTTCTCCCGCACCTTCGCGGTGAGCCCCTGGCCGATCGGGAAGGCGCTCGACAGGCCGTCGGTGAAGGTCACGTCGAACTGCCGCATGTTCACCGACACCCGGTTGCCGGACTCGACCGACACCCGCCACTCGAACCGGCTCTGGCCCCGGGCGTCGTTGGCGGACAGGTCCCCGCCGACCACCAGCTCGCCGACGGTGTGCGGCAGGGCCGACACCGTGGTGGTGCCGTACCCGTCGAGCCTGGTGTCGCCGGCCCGCAGGGGCCAGTAGGTGACGCGCGGGTCGAACGCCAGCACCTCGGCGGCCAGGTCGGACGTGTGCAGCAGGGTCATGTACTGCCGCAGGCGGTAGTTCTTGTACGCCCGGTCCGGGTTCGACCCGAACAGCACCCGCCACGGGTGGCGGCACTCGAGCGGCATCGGGCGGCGGCGGAACTCCGGCGGGACGTACTCCTCGCCCGGGAAGCCGCCGCCCGGCCAGTTGACGCCGTCCTCGTCGAGCAACAGGGTTCGCAGGTGGTTGATCACGTCTGCTCCGGGAGGTAGTTCAGCTTGAACGAGAAGCTGCCGATCATCGACGCCGGGTCCGCCGCCTGCAGGCCGACGCCCACCAGGAAGGACTTCAGCGAGATCATCCCGGCCCCGGCCCCGATCGAGACCTGCAGCGGGTTCGGGTTCCGCGAGATCCGGTTCTGCTCGTAGAACTCGTACACCTTCTCGAACCCGCTGGCCGGGTCCTGCCCCTCGCACGGGTTGAGGAACATGGCCCCGCTGATGACCAGCTCCGCGATCCGCTCGCCGAAGACGTAGACGTACACGAAGTTCCGCAGGGTGTGCAGGAACTGGAAGTTCCCGCCCTGCTGGATCCCCACGGACGTGATGATCCCCTTGTGCGTCTGGAACCCGCCGAACCCGGGCACCCGCACCTGAAAGGGCAGGGCCGGGCCGTCGGGCTTGAACTCCACCACGTTGCCGGGCGAGCTGGCGAAGACGTCTGGCATGGTCAGGTCCCCGGTTGGCCGACCGGGCGCATGTCGATCTTCCCGGTGGTGATGTCGAGGGTGCCGGTGAACCGCGTGTCGGCCGCCAGCTTAACGGTCGTGGCTTTGGCGGCCTCGGCCTTGTCGACCTCGCGCCGCAGCTCGGGCATGGCGGCCAGGGCCTTGTCGATCTCCTCGGCCGTGGCCTTGCCGCTCGTGATCTTCTTGAGCAGCCCGCCCAGGCCGGGGTCGCCGCCGAGCCGGGACATGAGCCGCTTCCGGTCCTCCCGCTGCTGCGGGGTGAGGTCCTCGTCCTTCGCGTCGACGAACGAGCCGATCGCCTCCCGGACCTTGCCGGGGTCGGTCTTCAGCTCGTCGATCTTCTTCTTGAGGGCCTCCGGGGTGACGGCCGTGCCGGCCGCCTTGAGCTCCTTCTCGGCCAGCCGGCCCAGGCCGATCTCCTGCATCCGCTTGAGGGCCGGGAGCACGTCCTGCAGCTTGCCCGAGTCCTTGAGCCTATCGGTCAGGTAGTCGGCCCCGCGCACCTCGCGGCCGGCCTTGTCGCGGAACGTGACGTCGACCGACTCCTTCGACCCGGTGAGCTGGAGCAGCTCGTCGACCGCCCCCTTCGAGTCGAGGGACAGGAGCCGCTGCGTGTCCTTCATGCGGGCGCGGTAGTCGTCGCTGAACCCGGCCGACCGGTCCGCCCCCTTCGAGAACGTCATCCCCAGGTCGGTGGTCATGACCTCGAGCGCCCGCCGCTCGCTGAGGACGAACGCCTTCGCCAGCTCCGGGTCGTTGATCAGGCCGAGCAGGTTGCCGCCGTACCGGGCGTCGGCGATCTTCTGCAGCTCGTCGAACAGGTCGCCCTGGGTCTTGGAGTCGGTGCGCGCCCGGTTCCACAGGTCCCGCACCTTCTTCTGGGACTCGGCGTCGAGCTTCGACTTCTTGGCCCCGGCCCGGTCGGCGTCGGACATGAGCAGGCGGTTGACCGACACGCCCGTCTCGTCCGAGTACTGCATCAGCTTGCCGCGCGCCTGGTCCGCCTCCCGCTTCAGGGTCTCGTACTTCTTCTTGGCCGCGTCGCGGTCGGCGCCGGGCGTACCGTCGGCCTTCTTGAGCTCCTCGGCCGCCGCCTCGGTCAACTTGTTTTTTGCCTGGAAATCCTCGTTAAGCGCCCGCGCCCGAGCCCGCTCCTCGTCCGTCGCGTCAACTTGACCCATGAGGTCGGCCAGGGTGGCGTCGCCCATGCCGCTGGCCCGGCCGATCGCCTTCGCGGCCTCGTCGTCCACCTTCCCCCGGGTGGTCAGCTCGCGGAGCTTGCCCCGGATGTCGGTGACCTTCGCCGCGTCGGCGTCGATGTGGGCCTGGGCCTCCTTGATCTGCTTGATCTTGGCGGCCTTCGCCTCCGGGGTCAGGTTCAGGTCCTGCTCGATGGCCGTCGCCCGGGTGACCTTGCCCCGACGGGCCTGCAGGTCCTCGCGGATCTTCTTCGCCTCGGCCAGCGAGTTCGGGTCGCCCTTCTGCTCGAGCACCCGGGCGTTGGCCTCGAGGGCCGCCCAGGTGTCCGGGGCCGCCTCGGTGCGGAGCCGGGTGGCCTCGGCCTTCATCGCCTCGGCCGGGACGCGGCCGTCGAGCCGGGCCAGCGACTCCTCGAGCCCGGCCTTGAGCTTCGCCTTCCCGGCGTCGGAGAAGTCGACCCCGTCGACCGAGAAGTTGCCGCTCAGCAGCGCGTCCTGGCTGACGCCCAGGCCGGCGGCCAGCTCCTTCATGCGGCGGGCGCGCAGGCGGATGCCCTCGAGCCGGTCGAGGCCGCCCTCGCCGAGCACCCCCATCGCCTTCTCGTCCATCATGAATCGCTCGGTCAGCAGCTCGATGTCGTCGAGGGCCGAGCCCCGCCCGGCCCGGATGCCCATGACGGCCCGGTTCACGTCGCCGGTGGCGATCTTGGTCTGCACGAACCCGTGCTTGTCCATGATGCGGGCGATGTCGGGCAGGTACTTCTTGGCCCGCTCGATCGCCGCCTCGCGCGCGGCGATGCCGATGTGCCGGTCGTCCATCCCGGCCACCTGGTCCCACCGCACGCCGTACTTGGCCCCGAGGGCCGCCCGCTGGGCCTCGAGCAGCGCCACCTGCGGCGCCCCCGTCGGCCCGGTCGCCTGGGCCACGGTGATCTGCTTCTGGATGTCCTCGAACTCTTTGCGGATCGCCACCGGGTCCACGGTGCGGAAGGCGTCGGCCTCCTTCTTCAGGTCCTCGAGCTTGGTGCCGAAGACGCGGGCCACCTCGTCCTTGTCTTGGAACCCCATCACGCCGGCCACGACGTCGTTGAAGTTCGACGCCGGCCCGGCCTTCAGGAGCGCGTCGGCCAGCCGCTGCGCGGGGCCGGCCCGGCCGAGCTGGGCGAACGCCGACTGCAGCCGCCCCTCCTGGTCGGCCTCGATCTGCAGGAGGTTCTTCTCCCGCATGATCTTCCGGTTGTTGAGCAGGAGGGCGTTGACCCCGGAGCCGTAGCCCCGCAGCCCCGGGTCCTGCTTGACCCGCTCCTCCCAGTTGCCGACCATCAGCTTCGACGCCTCGCGGACCCGCCCCTCGATGTCCGGCGTCACCGCGATCCCCTGCCGCTTCAGCGACTCGAGCATCTGCTTGGCGATGAGCTGGTCGTTGAGCATGTCCTCCGGGGCCAGGTCGAGCTGCCCCCGGGCGACCTCGGCCGTCGCGGCGTTCATCGCGTCGACGAGCTTGGCGTCCTTCCGCATGTCCTCCGTCATCGACCCCTGCATGGTCGAGGAGAACACCTGGAAAAGCCGGGGCTCGATGTCCGCCTTCCCCTGCAGCGAGCGGGCCTGCGCGGTCAGGTTCTTCTCGGCGATCGTCTGCTGGTTGCGGGCGCTCTGGTACCGCACCTTCTCGACCACGTCGCCGCGCATCCCGCCCTTCGTCATCACGTCGTTGAACGACCCCTCGCCGTACCCGCTCGGCAGGTACACGCTCTTCTTCTCGCCGCCGAAGACGTACTCGGTGTCGCCCCGGGCCAGGGCGTCGTAGATGGCTTTGGCCTCGCTCCCCTCCTTGAACCCGCCGAACTCCTCCTGCAGCCGCATGACCGTGGCGAGCTGCTGCGCGATCGGGCTCGCGGCCGCGTTGGTCTCGAGCTGGACGGCCAGGGCGGCCGCCTTGTCCTTGTCGGCCATGCCCCAGCGGCGCATCCCGCCGGCCATGTTGCCGTACGCCGTGGCGAACGCCGCCGCCCCCTGGGCGCCGGTGGCGGCGAACCGGCGGTCGAGCCCGAGCTGGTCCCCCCGCTGGGCCGCCGTGGCGACGAGCTGCATCATGGCGGTCATGTCCATGCCGCCGGCCCGGGCCAGGTTCGAGGTGGTCCGCACCATCCGCTCGACCTGCTCCGGGCTCATGGTCTGCAGGCCGTTCTGCGTCAGCATCTGCAGGCCGTTCATCAGCATCGACATCGGGGCGTCGGGCTGCCCCATCTCGCCGAAGATGTCCTGCATGGCGGCGACGGCGCCGGCCATGCTCTTGAGCTTCTCGGCGATCCGGTCCGCCTCGAACTGGCGGAGCTTGAGGTCGAGGGTGGGGTTGTCGAGCCTCCGCAGCTCCTCGACGGTGGTCTTCTGGGCCGTGGCGATGCGCTCGAGGGACGAGTCGCGGGACAGGCCGGAGCCCATGAGCCCCCGGCGGGCCATCTCGTCGTAGAGCTGACCGGCCCGGCCGGCCCCCAGGCCCTTCATCTCGCGGACGTCGGCGTCCGGGCCGTAGAGCTGGTCGTACACCCGCTTGGTGAGCTGTGCGACGCTGTCGCCCGTCAGGCCGGTGCGGCCCGTGAGCGGGTCCATCATGTACCGGCCGCCCAGGTTCATCTGCTGGGCCATGATGAGCGCGCTGCCCCGCGACCCGTGGAGCCGGTCGAACAGCTCCGGGGCCATCGGGGCGATCATGGGCATGATGCGGGACAGGTCGCCGGCGAGGGTGGACGCGGCCCGGCGCTCGCGGACGCCGAACGGCGTGCCCGCGAGCTGGGCCATCCCGGCGAACATGTCGACGTAGGTCTGCTGGTCCGCCTCGGACCCCCGGCGCATCGCCTCCTGCTGCGCGGCGAAGAGGGCCTTGTCGCGGTACTGGTTGTACAGGTTCCCCATCGGCAGGAACTGGGCCGACATGAACTTGTCGCCGAGGAACTTGCCGAGCATGGGCTGGAGGACCATGTTCAGCATCATGCCCTCGGGGCCGTTGATGCCGAGCAGGCCGGCCATGTTCATGTCCGGGGACATGGTCAGTGGCCGGCCCTGGAACATCGTCCCGCCGGACTGCGAGAGGGCTTGCAGAAATGGGTCTGCCACGTTTCGCCCCTCCGTGGGCTACTTGTCCGCTTTCTCGCCGAGGCGGATCCTCCGCAGTTCGGCCGCCATCGCGTTCATGCGGTCGCGGAACACCGGGTCGTTCATGTCGCCGATGACGCGCTTGTACTTCTCGATGAGCGCCTCGTGCTCCGACGTCAGCCCCGCCTCGGACTGCTGGCGCTCGAGCCACGGCCGCAGGGCCAGGTCGAGTTCCTCCAGCGTCTTGCCGGAGAGCTTCCACGCCTTGTCGAACAGCTTGGCGTCGTCGGTGCCGAGAGCCCCAGTGTACCGGATGTGGCGCGCCAGGGCCACTTCAGCCCGCTTCGAGGTCGAGTACGCCTCGGTGAGCCACCTCAGCCGCAGAGTCCACCGGCGATCGAGCAGATCGGCGTCGCGGAAGTCCACGACGCCGTCGGCCGCCATCCCCACGAGCAGGGACGCTACCCGATCGCCTTCCAGAAATCCGGGCTTTCCGCCATCACCTGGAGCTTGTCGCAGACCGCCTGGAACTCGTTGTAGGCGTGGCCGATGACCGAGCGGAGCTGCTCGGTCGGGCACACCTGCTCGATCAGGGCCTCGAACACCTGCACCAGCTTGGTGTCGGGGAACTTCGGCGGCTCGCAGTCGATCTCGTCGACCGGCGGCACCTCGATCGTCCCGTTGACGTCGCTCTCGACCTTCTCGATCGACATGAGCATGCGGTACGTCATCAGGTTCCGCCAGTAGAACGGCGTGTCGTTCACCAGGCGGTTCTTGAGGTCGGCCTGGGCGTCGACGACGATCTGCCGGAACGCCATGTCCACCTCCCTCGAGGTGAGCGAGCGGAACGTCAGCTTGAGGCGGCCGCCGAACAGCAGCCGCTCCTGCCTGAACCGCTGGCCGCCGAGCACGGCCTGGACGAAGTTCACCTTGTCCAGGTCGGTGATCGGGGTGTCGTCCTGCTTCTCCAGGTCGAACCCGCAGTGCGGGCACTCCTTCGGGTGGAGCAGCCCGCCGGCGCCCTCTGGGGGTGGGGCGGCGGTTGGGGGGACCGCCGAACCGGTCGCCGTGGGGGACGGCGGTTGTGCCGGTTGCGCCGGGGGCTGCGGGGGAGCTGCGGTCCGTCCGCGAGGCGAGAGGTCGTCGACGAGCTCGACGCCGCCTTGTTTGGGACGTGCCTGGGGGGAAGTAGGGGCGGACGCAGCGGAGGGGGTCGGGTTGGCCGCGCGCATCGCGGCGTAGGCGTCGAGGGCGTCGCTGGCCGCGCGGACCTTGTCCGGCGGGGCCTTCGAGATGTCGACGATCGGGGGCAGCTTCAGGACGTGGTCCATCTTCACGTCCGGGTGGTACGGGACCGGCCCCTCCATCGCCTTCTGGTGGGCGGCCAGCTTCTCGGCGATGTCGGCGGGGATCGGCTTCGACGTGTCCACGCCGATCTTCTTGAGCCCCTCCTTCTCGAACTCGGTCAGCACCGTGCCCGACGGCAGGAACTCGGCCCGGTCGACGGCGAGGCCCTCGAGGAACTCCATCGAGCCGGGGGTGATGTTGGCGTTGATCTGCTCGCCGGTGCCGGCCGGCACCGGCGCCGGGGCGGCCGGCGGGGTCGGCGGGGCCGGCTTCCTCACCGACCCGATGCGCTTGACGGGCTTCTGCTCGGCCATGTGAGAGTCCTTTCTCACCCGATGATCGGGTAGTTGCCGTCCAGTGCCGCCGGCTTGGCGGTCGCGGGCTGCGGCTCCTCGTGTTCGTCCCTGGGCTTCGGTGCCCCCCGCTGCACATCGTACAGCATCAGGTCGACGGTGCGGAAGTTCGATCCGGTCCAACACTCCCTGCCCGGCCACGGGTAGGTGGTGTCCGAGCCCGACTTCACCGGCTTCTCGGTCCACTTCTGCGTCGTCTGGCCGGACAGCCGGCTCCGCTGCTGCCAGCGGCTCTCGTACAGCTTGTAGTCGGTCGTCTTGCACTGCTCCGACGACCGGAACGAGAACTGGATGTACTCCTCGGTCTTGTCGTCGCCGACGCGGTTGGTCGGGTAGTGCGGGGTGTTGAGCTCCTGGTCGTACGCCTGGGCGCAGGAGTCGCACGCCTCGCCGATGATCTCCCGGATCTTCTCCAGGTTGGCCTGCACCTGCCCCAGGCCCGGGTCCGTCAGCTTGGGGACGAAGTAGTTATAGGCGTCGGCGTCCGAAGTGAAGACGTGGCCCTGGGCCACGAACACCGATTTCTCGAACTGGGCGTACCCCTTCGCCAGCAGGTCCTTGTCGGCCATCAGGTACCCGCACACCACCGTGGCGGTCTTCGAGTACCAGTTGCAGTCGGAGTAGCTGCCCTGCTTGCCGAACGCGTCGAACACGTTCTGGTCGACCAGGTTGAAGTTCGACCGGCCCTGCAGGACGATGTCGCCGCCGCTCTTGGCCGAGTCGAGCACGATGTTGCCGAACTTCCCCTCCGCCCCGCTGCGGACGTACACGTCGTTGACGGCCAGGACGCCGACGATGCCCTCGCTCTTGAGGAGCACGCCGTTCGACTTCACGTCGGTCCCGACCTTGCCGACGAACTCCTGGTCCAGCCCCCGGCCCCGGCTCTCGAGGAGCAGCGCCCCCTGGCCGGAGTTGCCGGCCATGATGTGCGTGTTGAACTCCGCCTTGATGCGGACGTCCTCCATCGTCGCCGACAGGTCGACGTTCTTGTACCCCCGGACGACCGCGTCGCGGCCGGCCATCGTGACGGCGTTCCGCCCGGCCCGGTGCAGCACGTCGCCGGGGGCGGACTCCTCGATGGTGCCGTTGATGAACCGCAGCTCCTCGCCGTGGCCGCCGGCGATGACGACGTTGCCCCCGGGCAGGAGCTTGATCATCGACATCAGCTTGTAGAACTTCGCCTTGTAGCGGTGGTCGACCTTGAACTCGACCGGCTCCGGGTCGTCGAGGAACTGCTGGTCGGCGAGCACGCCGAACGGCACCTGCTCCTCGGTCCCCTGCACCTCGGTCGGCTCGCGTAGGTCGAAGTCCTTCTCGTGGTAGTGGAACGGGTGGTCGCCCCGCCACTGCATCGAGTACGACGTGTCGTCGTCCGAGGCCAGCGCCCGGATCACGCCCTCGGTCTCCCCGCTCACGTCGAGCGGGGCCTTCATCTTGTGGTCGGAGTTGTCGTACCCCGACTCCCGCGAGTCGCCGGTCTTGTCCTCCGGCCGCTTCTTGCGGGTCGGCGGCGCCCACGGCGGGGTCATGGCGATCGTCACGCCCTGGGCCGAGCGGACGAAGTAGTACCCGTCCATCGCCAGGGCTTCTTCCCACACGGCCTTCGTGTCGGCCGGCTGCGACAGGCGGTTGAGCTCGCCGCCCTCCGGCGGCAGCACCATGACGCGGCGGAACCCCTGGCCCAGATACCCCTCGTAGTTCCGCAGCCGGTAGAACGCGGCCTGGTCGTCGTGCTTGGTGTCGAGGTTGGCCCGGTACGGCTCGCCCTGCTGCGTCTGCTCGGCGGTGTACGACTTGGTCGGGTCGGTGCCCTTCTCGAACGCCCCGAGGGCCTCGTGCGGGTACGGAGTCGTGCCCACCTCGCGGCTGAACTCGCCCTCGTCGTTGAGCTGCTCGTCCTCGCGGCCGCCGGAGCGGATCTGCAGGTTCTCGCCGGCCATGCGGGCGAGCTGGTCGTGGTAGAACGCCCAGAACCCGGTGTTCTCGTCGGCCCGCAGGAACGCCATGAACGAGTCGACGAACACGGCGACGCCGGTCTCGGCGATGTACCCCCACTCGCCCAGGGCGGTCTCGTCGAGCGGGCGGCCGTTGGAGAAGTCGACGATCCCGTGCTTGGGGATCTGCAGCAGCGACGTGATCACCTGCTGGCTGGCCGGGGCGTGGCCGCTGGCCTGGGAGATGTAGTCGGCGATCACCTGCCGCTTGTCGGAGACGTACGGCGGCTCGACGCCGATGATGCACCCGTACCCGGAGCGGGGGTGCTTGATGTAGAAGACGCGGGCGTTGGGCTGGAGCGCGCCGACGCGGACCACGCCCACCGGGGTGAGGGCGGCGTCGGACAGCAGGCAGCACGAGACGACGGCGTTGCCCTGGTCCGGGGCGACCCGGTACCAGCCGAAGAACGGCAGGACCTCGGTCACCCGCCCCGAGCGCACTTGGAGCTGGTTACCGAGGTCGAGGTGGGCCTGGGCCGACGACCCGTGGGCGTCGGCCTTCGGCTGCGACTTGTCGATCTGCGACTCGAGGCGCCGCACCTGCGCCTCGAGCCCAGTGACCATGTTCTGGAGCGAGCTGATGATCTCAGCCAGGTTAACCATCGCCGCCCCCGGTCTCCGCTTACGCCACCGTGAAGGTCCGGTTCAACTGCCCGAACATGCCCTGGAGCTGCTCGTTGATGAGCATGTCCTGGGCCTGCATCGAGTAGCCCACCGACATCAGCACGACGGCCTTCGCGGTCAGGTTGATGTTCGCCTTCGTGATGCCGTTACACGCGGCGTTGCCCAAGTTCATGATGACGTCCTTGTTCCCCTGGGAGCACGGGTTGCCCAGGAGAGCGAGGAACTCAGCAGACAGGGCGGTCGGCCCGATGATCCGGCCGAGCTGGATCTGGCCGGTGGTCCGGCCGACGACGTAGTACCGGTTGTTCGAGCCGATCTCGAACAAGGTGTTCACGTTCTGACTGTAGTTGATGCTGAGCTGCTGCGTCAGGTGGGTGGCCTGGTTCTGGCCCCCGATGACCAGCGAGCTCGCGTCCGCAGCGAAGGCCCCCGCGAAGGGGCTGTCGTTACGCCCGAAAATGTCCGCCATGTGAGGACCTCCGTGTCCGTTGGGGGAGGGGCGTCATGCCCCTCCCCGTTGGTTCTGAGTGAGTGTCTACCTTTCTCCGGGGATCAGACCACGAGCCGCAGCTCGATGTTGTTGATCGGGTACGGCACGATCAGGTCGACGGTAATCACCACCCGGTCCTTCAACAGGGCGTGCTGCCGCAGCTCCCGGATGTCGTATCCGACGAGCTGCGGCCCGATGCGGGGCGTCCGGTCGATGGTCATCTCGTCCAGGGCCGCCGACAGCGCCTGGCGCATCATCAGCAGCACGCTGTCCACCACGTTGCTCTTGCCGATGTACGGCTCGAGGATGGCGAGCAGGGTGTAGCTGATCGAGTCCACGTTGACCCGGATCATCTCCTCCCGGCGGTTCAGGTCGGTGTTGTCGGTCGTCACCGCGTGGCGGGTGATGATCGACCCGTCCTTCGCCTTCACCACGATCCACCCGCCGGCGGCCGCGATCGTGTTCAGGTGGACGCCGTTGAGGCTCTTGACCAGGGCGCCGACGTCGTCGATGCCCGCGATCTCGACGTTGGTGAGGCCCTGGTGCGGGTTGACCGCCGACCGGAGCCCGGCGAGGGCACAGGCCAGGAAGTAACCCGGGAAGCTCTGCCCGGCGTTGCCGACCGTCTCGTTGACGACCGCGCACACCCGGCGGCTGGACAGGCGGCCGACCTCGTCGACCACCGCCGAGGCCAGCCCGGCCCCCTTCAGGTTCCGCCAGATCTCGACCTTCTGCGGCACCGAGATCGCGACGTCGTTCCCGTCGCTCAGGCGGAGCGTGTTCTCCGACAGCACCTCGTCGACCGTGAACTCGGTCCAGGTGTCGTTGTCGAACCCGTCCGTCGAGTACAGGTACCGGACGGTGTCGCCCGGCTCGACGCCGTTGCTGATGAACTTCGCGTTGCCGGCCGGGACCGACAGCCGCGTGTACTGGGTGCCGCTGGTCAGCGGGTCGTCGCTGAGCGTGGCGAGCGCGACGTCGTCGTTGCTGGTCGTGTCGGCCGACACGATCGCCTTCGCGTCCGGCACGCTGATGCCGCAGAACAGCCCCCGCCACCGGCCGTTCTCCGGGCTCGACTGGCCCTCGACGTGCGCCTTCCAGGCGTCGACGACGGTCTTGTTGGTCGTCAGCGGGACCAGGTTGTACAGGTCGTCGCGGCCGACCAGGATCTCGAGCGCCTCGAGCCAGGTGTCGACGTCGTTCGGGTCCTGCACCGCCGTGAACCGGACCGGCTGGCCGTTCGCGTTCTGCAGCGCCATGAAGACGCCCCAGTACAGCGGGTTGTCCGGGCTCGCCTGGCCGAGCAGGTCGGGCAGGTTCGCCACGTCGTCGCACGACTCGAACTCGCCGATGTAGGTCGGCAGCCAGGCCCGGTACTCGACGAACAGCTCGCCGCCCTTGAGCGGCAGGGGCAGCTTCTCCCCGCCGTCGGTCCACGAGTCGTCGTACAGCGTGATCCCGCTCTGCACGGTGATCTCGGTGTCCGCCTGCTCGTAGTTGACGAGCGGGGGCTCGGTGACCCGGTTCTTGGCGATCAGCAGGTCCTTCTTGATGAAGAGCTTCAGGTCGAGGTCGGTCGCGTCCTGAATCTCCTCCGGCAGGTCGTCGGCCAGGATCAGGGTCTGCATCGACCCCTCCTTCTCCGCCTCGACCTCGATGTAGTACTTGTCGCCCTTGCACAGGCCGCTCGAGCCCGCGAAGGAGACGGTGACGTCCTTCGTCCCGACCGCGAACGCGGTGGACGCGGCGGTGACCTTCGTCGGGCCGCTCTTGTCCACGCCGGTCGTGGTGGTGACGGTGATCTCCGGCTCGTCGGCGAAGGCGCCGCCCTTCGTCACCTCGACGATGTAGCTGGTGTTCTTGGTGCCGGTGTAGGTCCCGCCGCTGGTCGCGACCGGGGCGGTGAACGCCTGCTTGACGCGCACCTTCCACTTCTGGCCGACCACCAGGTCGTCCGGGCTGATCTCGTCGAGGGTGGCCGCCGACGACGCCGAGGTCGTCTCGTTGCGGTCGAACTCGACCTTCAGGCCGCGAGCGCCGATGAGCGTGAACCCGCCCACGCCGGCCGGCTGGACGTCGGAGTCCTGGTCGTGGCCGCTGGCGGTGGTGACCCGCAGGCGGGCGGTCGACAGGTCGCCGTTGACCGAGCTCTTGGTGACCTCGATCGTGTACGTCTCGTCGATGTCGCCCAGCACCCGGCCGTCGTAGTCGGTCCCGTCGGCCGTCAGGGTGATCGTGTTCTTGAGCCCGCCGACGTCGTCGACGAGCACCTCGTAGCTCTGGTCCGCCTTGTTGGTGTCGGCGTCCTCGGCCGTGCCGGTGGTGGCGGCCACCAGGTCGCCGGAGAACCCGGTGACGGTGGTCCACAGCTCGAAGCTGTCGCCGCTGGAGGTCTCCACGCCCCGGACGTACACCGTGTCGCCGAGCTTCACGTCCCGGTCGTACAGGTCGCCGGAGCGCGGGTAGTCCTCGGTGTTCGTCTTGAACGCGTGGGACGCCGAGCGGATGCGGTTCTTGTAGTTGGCGACCGGGGCGACGAGCCCGCCGACGCCGATCAGGTCGGCGAAGTACTGCAGCAGCGCGCCGTCGCAGTACAGCTTGGTGAAGTCGAAGTCGACCTGGGCGCCGTCCGGGCGCTCGGGCCACTCGTACGCCTGGTCCGAAAGCGGGTCGTACTCGCCGAGGGAGATGGTGGCCTTCTCGTCCTCGTCGTCGTAGCGGAACAGGCGGGCGTGGCCGCCCGTGATGTGGGCCTGACGCGGTGCCTCGACGGCGGTCGGGGCGACGCGGAACTCCTGGTACACCAGGACGCGGGGAAGAACATACGCCATGTTATTGGCCTCCGTGCCAAAAATCGGGTGACTTCCTGTCAACCGCCCTCGTTCACGGCAGGAACGAGGACAATACCACGCGCTTCAGAGTCGGGGCATAGGGTTGGAGCAGCCACTTCTCTTCGGCTGCGTAGCTCACGGTCACCGGGACCGCGTAGTTCTCCCTCGCCTCCTCCAGCTCGAACAGGGCACCGACGCCCACCAGCACGAACCGCATCAGGTCGAGTTCCTGCCGGATGACCGGCCCGAACTGCAGCAGCTCCCGGTAGACCTCGCCGCCCAGGATCTCCGCCTCCGTCCCGTGTCCCGCGATGCAGAACAGGGTGTGGGAGCCGGTGAGGAAGGTCGAGTAGTACCGCTCACCGGTCAATGATACCCCACCTTGCAGTCTGTCGTCTATACCGGCCCGCTGGACTTGCCAGTCGTTCCGCTTGATGATGACCGCCGGCCGCTTCTCCACGAGGGTCGGTTTGTACTTCGTGATCGACTCGATCAGGATGTTCGACGAGTCGACCTCCTTCCACAGTTTGCCCCGCAACTCGCTGCTTTCCACGAAGTCCGGGTTCGAGAAGTGGTACTTGAACCACTCCCGCAGGAAGCCGGTCATGAGGTGCGGCCGGGGGGCGATCGCGCACCAGTTACTGACCAGTCCTGTTTTGATTTCCGGCATCCTTGCCCCCTGTCTGGTACGGCGGGACGTACTTGTCCGCCATCGCCTGCACGCTGAGCTTCCCGTCCGGGGTCAGGCCCAGGGCCGCGTGGCACTGCTGGGCCAGCTTCTCGTCGGGCTCCCACTCGGTGAGCTTCATCACCTTCGGGCTGATCGGCTTGATCATGTCCCCTCCAGCGGGATCTTGTAAGCCCGGTCCGTGAACGGCAGCTCCCGCATGGTCACGGTGCTCGCGATCGTGTACCCCCGGTGGACGGCCAGGTCGTTCACGTCGCGGACGACGTACCGCAGGTCGCTGCCCTTCACCACGAACACGTCGTACACGTCGATGCCCGGGTCGCCGAGCGCCCGGCACCCCTGGACGACGGCCGACTCGGTCGTGCCGGCCGCCTGGAGCTGGTCCATCTGCTCCTCGGTGTCGATCGGCGGGATCTCGATGTACACGTCGGGGATGGCCGCGTAGTACCCCTCGACGATCCCGGTGCCGTTGCACTCCGGGCAGTCCGAGTCGGTCACCTCGTCGGTCAGCCGCTCGACGCAGGTCGTGCATTTGCGGCCGTACCGCTTCCGCTTGAGCAGGTACCCCTGCGTGCCGACGAAGTCGTCGAGGCGGAGCCGCTCCTTGCGGATCATCTCGGTGGCGAGCCGCCAGTCGCGGAAGTTCAGGTTCTCCTTCGGCGACACCACCGGCGAGGTGTACGTCCGGACCGGCGTGGTCAGCACCACCCGGTAGTTCCAGTCCTGGTTCTTGCCGTGGACCCGCTGCTCGTCGTCGACCGCGTAGAAGCCGTTGGACACCGGCAGACCGATGTCCTCCCAGTCCGACCCGTCGACGCCGCCGTAGGCGCCCTGGAGCTGGAACGCGTGCGGGAGCGGGTCGGTGAACAGCCGGTGGAGCTGCCACTCGACCTTCGTCCCGCCGGTCGTCGCGTACTGGACCGTGACGCGCTCGAACGGGTTGTTCAGCTTGTCGCGGGGCGGCATCAGCGGCGGCCTCCGTACGGGGAGCCGTGGGTGCCGGTCCAGCCCTCGCGGTTGATCCGGGCCTTCTCCATCTTCACCCAGGTCAGGTAGCTCTGCTCGAGCTGCTGGGCGACGGCCATGTACTCCTGGGCCTTGTTCTTGTCGTCGAGCTGCACGCCGCCCGCCGAGTACGGCAGGTGGTCGCGGCTGTAGTGCTTGGCGGCCAGCGAGTACAGCTCGGCCATGATCCCGTCGATGAGCGCGTACGGGTCGTAGAAGTTGGCCGAGTTGTACATCCGCTGCAGGCGGGGCGGGGTCTTGTTCCAGGTGTGGATCGCGGCGGTCATCGCCTCCACGATCTCGGCCAGGTCCCACTCGTAGTCCTTGAGCAGGAAGTTGCCGTCCTTGTGGTCGCGGAGGTAGGTGCGGATCTCGCTCACCGACGGCACGCCGCCGGACTGCTCCTTCTGAGCGAACTGGTTGGCCTCGACCAGGACGTACATGCCGTTGGTGAACAGCAGGTCGCCGTCCGGGGCGAACACGCCCCAGTCGCCGCTCATGATCCCGGCCAGCTCGGTGGCCTTCTTCGGGATCCGCACGCGGACGGTGCCGCTGGCGGCGTCGGTGACGACCCCCTCGGTCTCCACCAGCCCCTCGTTGGTGCGGGCGAAGGTCTCGTTCAGGCGGAGCTTGATCGACCCCTCGGCGCCGGCCGACGAGGACGGGGCGCTCGAGCTGGAGGTCGAGCCGAACCCGCAGCTCGTCAGGTTGACCGGGCGGCCCTCGGAGTCGCGGATGACGAACTCGACCACCGGGCTGGCGGCCTGGGGGACGGCGACGGCGACGAACTTCGTGAGGACGGGCTTGCCCTCGACCCGCGTGTAGCGCGGCTTGACGAGGGCGGCCTCGGGGCAGGTGACGATCGAGGGGTCGGGCATGGCTCGGTCCTCAGATCAGGCACGGCCCGGGAGCCCGCTGCCCCTTGAGGGCGACGAGGTCCGCGAAGACGTACGGGATGTTGTGTGCCCGGTTGTAGTCCGAGGGGAACTCGGTCCACACGCGGACGCCCTGGAACCGGCACTGGATCTCCGGGACGTACTTCGCGTACTCCCGGTTCGTGTAGTACCAGAACGAGTTCTCGTTCATGAAGTTGACGTGCGTGGGGTCTTGGAAGGCCCCGCGCCCGTCGCTCGACGGCGTCCCCGACAGGACCCAGCCGCCGGGGGCGAGCACCCGGTAGAAGTCGTTCATCGCGAAGACGAACTTCTCCCTCGGGACGTGCTCGAAGAAGTCGAAGGCCCGGATGACCCCCACCGAGTTGTCGGCGAAGGGCAGCGGGGCGTCGCCGATGCGGTGGACCACGTCGCAGTTCGCCAGGTCCACCGTCGTGAACCCGGGCGGGGCGTTGTGGGCGCCGCCCAGGTCGAGCTTCAGCAGGCCGCTCCGGTCCGCCCACCGCAGGGCCAGGGCGTGGACGTAGCGGTTCATGTTGGCGAGCTGCTGCTTGGCGATCAGCCCGCCCTCGCTGACCGACGTGTTGCTCGACTTCTTGTCGAGCACCCGGCGGTACAGGTAGATGCACCGGGGGACGTACACGAAGGCCACGTCGGCCAGGTACGTCCGGCACACCAGGTCGTGGTCGTCCCCGACGGCGAGGGACGGGTCGTGCCCGCCGCTCTTGTAGTACGCGTCCCGGTGCCACGCCCGGACGTGGTTCGGGCAGTAGTAGATCTCGCTCAGCGAACGGGCGCACGGCTCGAACGACTTCTGGGCCTGGTACTTCTTCCCCTCGAACTCGAACTCGTAGCCACGCCACCCGTGGAAGTTCGAGTACTCCTCGCTCACCCCGTTCGGGTAGTAGCTCACGAAGTCCGAGTAGTAGAACCCCACCCCGTGCCGGTCGACCGCGTCCTTCAGCACCGCCAGGGCGTCCGGGGTCAGCATGTCGTCGTGGTCGAGCTCGACGTACACCTCGCCCGAGCACCGCGTGCAGGCGTACCGCTTGAGCGCCCCGATCCCCTTCAGGTTCGACGGGGCCACCACCACGCGGCGGTCCTCCGCGATCTCCTTCGGGACGTCGAACTTCTTCGGGCCGTTGGGGACGATCACCCACTCCCACTGCTTGTGGGTCTGGGCGACGAGTGACCGGTAGCAGTCGAGCAGCCACCGGGGGTCGTTCGTCGGGGTGAACACGCTGAACTTCACAGGCCGCCCCCTCTCCTCCAGTGAAAGACGAGGCCGGCGGTGTGCGCCGCCGGCCCCTTCCGGTTACTTCGGACGGCCGACTCAGCTCCCGACGGAGCTCGAGTACGCGCCCCAGCTCGGGTCCGCCGCGCTGACGGTGTTGTTGTCCACCTTCAGCTTCTTCGTGACGTCGAGCGTCTCGTCGTAGAACAGCGGCGACGGCGTCCGCACGATCACCAGCGCCCCGCTGTCGAGGGCGTTGAGGAGGGCCTTCCGCTTGCGGCCCTGGGTCACGCCGGCGAACGCCTGGCGGGGGTCGCCGTCGAGCTCGTACTCTTCGCCGGCGGCCAGGCGCTTGCCGCGCGGCCCGAGGAAGCCGAAGAACGCTTCCTTCCCGGTCATGTTGCGGACGACGGTCTTCAGGTCGTCTTTGGCTGCCATGTTCGAGTCCTCCTGACTCGGGGGTTCTGACCGGGCGGCGATCCTGAACGGCGGAGTTACCGCAGGCCGGCCGCCCTGTCGCTACGGACTCAGCCGGCGAGCTCGCCGGCCAGGGCCGCCTGGAACGTCTTCACCGCCTGCGCGACCCGGGGGTCGGCGGCGAGGTTGGCGCTCGCGTTCTTGATCAGGCTCTCCTCGTTGGTGGAGCCCTTGTACCCGAGGGCGGCCATCTGCCCGTCGAGGTTCTGCGCGGCCTGTGCGATGAAGCTGGTCTGGGCCTGGGCCTGCTTGACCTGCTCCTGCTCGCGGACCTGGCTGAGCCGGCTGCCGATGCCGAGGAGGTGCTCGACCTCCTGCTCGTTCTGCGGGACGATCCCGAAGTCGCTCGCCAGCTTCTCGAGGAACACCGGGACGTAGATCTCACGCGTCAGGAACGCGTGGGCGTCCTGCGGCGTCATGGCTTCTTGCGACATGCGAGCCCTCCCTGGCTGCATTGGGGGTGTTCGTGCGGAGAAGTGGTGGCGCCTGTCTTGGCGCCACCACTTTGTTACTGCTCAGTCGGCCCGGCTCACCCGGGCCGGGATCACGCGAAGTCGGCGCGGGCGATGGAGTTCGTGTTGCCGATGGACCCGCCGAGGGTCTCGTACGCGAAGAACTCGAGCATGAACGCCTTGCGCTCGATGTACATCGTGGTGTCTTCCAAGATGTACGACTTGCCCAGGAACTTCGGGTCCGCGAACATGTACACGCTGTCCGTCGGGACGAGCTCGTGCTTGATCGTGATGATCCAGCGAGCCCCCATGAAGTTCTGCTCGGACCAGCCGTTGAAGAGGATGTCCTGCGACTTGTCGCCGCCGGCCTCCTCGCGGCCGAACTTCATGATCTCGCGGATCGTCAGGTTGTTGATCAGGCAGGTCGCCGTCTCCAGCCGGGAGATCGTGCGCGGCAGGATCTTGAAGCTGTCCTGCAGCGTCTCGCGGGTGATCCCGCCGTAGATGGTCTCCCACTGGACCTGACCGGACTGCTCGACGACCGTGTCGGCCGCCCCGCCCAGCGCCGCGTTGACCGCGTCGATGAACTTCTTGTCTTCCTCCGCCAGCATGTCCTTGATGCTGTTGTCCGACAGCACCTGGCGGATGTCGATGTAGTAGGTCCGCAGCTCGTCCACGTCCTTCGTGAAGCGCGGCGTGACGATGCGGTCGAAGCTCACCCGGTAGCGCTGGCCCCGGATGTACAGCGACATCGGGAGCGTGGCGAACGGGATGCTGATCGCGGCCGGCGAGTCGGGCTCGCGGTCCACGATCTTGACCGGCTTGTCAGTGTCGTACTGACGATCCAGGTCGTCGTTGCTGATCTGGACCGGCGGCAGGACGCGCCGGTAGAAGCCCTCTTCACGCATCCGGTACCGCGTGAAGTCGTTGACCGAATCGAGCGCCCGCTTCTCCATGCCCGGGGTGGACAGGTAGTTCAGGAACGTCTCGTTCGCCAACTGGATCTCGCTCGTGGCGGCAGGCATTTCAGACCTCCTTGTCTGTCAGTCGGACGTCGTGTCCGGGTAAGTACAGTGCTCCAGGGGAACGAGGGTGGGTTACAGGCCGTCGGCGCCCGGGTAGTGGCCCGGCCAGAAGGCGAGCACCTTCTTCCGGTCGGACTGGCGCTTGCGGGGCGCGCGGCTGACGTGGCCGACGAGGGCCGTCGCGGATTCCGGGGTGGCGGACTGCGTCTTCACGACGCCCTGGTTCGTCAGGCGGCCGCCGGTGGTCTGGTTGCTGTTGCTCGCGATCGCTCGGAGCGGCTGGTTCGGCAGGTACGTCTGGTCGTCGTCGTACTCCGTCGTCTCCAGCTCGTAGGCGCCCTTCGCGACCAGGCCGTTGAGCGTGCCGCTCGGCCCGATCGGGTACCACAGCGTGCCGCCGGCGTTGCTCACGTCGGAGTCGTCGCTGTTCTGCAGGAGGAAGATCGGCATCTGGTCGCCGACGCACCCCATCTCGAACTCGCCGTCGTCGTTCAGGTGGACGCAGCGGCCCTGGTAGGCCGTGATCGTCACGTTGCTCGACAGCTTCGCAGCGAAGTCGAGCGCCGCCATGTGGAACCACCCCTTCGGGGCGTCCAACGTGTGGTCGAACATCTGGCGCGGGTTAGCCATCTCAGTGGACCTCCATGTCCGGTTGGGTTGAGAATCCTTCTCGGTTTGGCCTCACGGCCGTTGGGGGTTAGCCGCCGATCCCGAGGCCGGCGAGGAACACCTTGTCGCTCTCCCGGACCTCCGAGGTCCGCCGCCCGACATACGGGCTGTCGAGCGAGCTGACGCCGCTGCCGGCGCCCGCCTTCTTCTCCTGCACGGCCGTCCCGAGGGTCCGGGGCCGGATCGTGTTGTTGACGTCGGCGGTCTTGATCAGGATCTCCAGCACCCGGGCCGGGTCCTTCAGCGCGGCGGCCGCCTTCTCGCGGTCGGCCGGGTCGATCCGCTCGTTGGCGATGAGCGCCTCGAGCGCGGCCGGGATGAGCGAGGCGACCTTCTGGTCGGCGGCCCGCTTCTCGGCCAGTTCCTTCTCCGCGACTTCCAGCGCGGTCGCGCTGCACTGGACGTAGTCGAGGAGTTTTTCGTTCAGGTCCGGCATTTGACGCCCTCCTTGGCGCGGTTCGGTTAGGGGAAGCCGGCCGGGGCTCAGGCCCCGGCCAGTCCGGTCAGTTGACGATCTCGGCGATGCACTTCTTCAGCTCGTCCCGCAGCCGGCGCTCGGCGGCGGTCTTCGCCTCGGAGAAGCGGAACTTCCCCTGCCGCTGGTACGTCTTCGCGGTCTTCACGAGCTGCATCAGGTTCCTGCGGACCTGCTGCGCCTGCTTGACGCGGGCCATCTTGGTCGGGTCCCCGCCGCCCATGTCCGGGGGCATCCCGCCGCCCATGTCCGGGGGCGGAGCGCCGCCGCCCGCCAGCGGGTCGCCACCGCCTCCACCTGCCAGCGGGTCGCCACCGCCCATGCCGCCCATCGGGTCGCCGCCACCACCGCCGCCGCCCTGGAGGGCCTGCATGATCTCGTCCGGGCTGACGCCCATCTCCATGAGGGCCATCAGGAGCTGGTTGACGGCGTCTTCCTGGCCGCCGCCCGGGGCGCCGCCCATGCCGCCGCCCATGCCGGGGTCGCCGCTGTCTCTTATACACATCTCCGAGCCCACGAGACGGACTCCTATCTCGTAT
>ERZ761584.7-NODE-7-length-128581-cov-19.176626_pt1 | contig 128581 bp, 162 predicted proteins | sample MGYA00512168_ERZ761584 | MGnify/ENA primary metagenome ERZ761584 (study PRJEB28899, sample SAMN03785564) | bioreactor sludge metagenome | biome: EBPR Sludge; feature: EBPR Bioreactor; material: 0.22µm filtered reactor supernatant | place: Saint Lucia: Queensland...
AGTCACAGTCGGTGTAATTGAACTTGTGATTGTAGGTGTTATTGTATTTGTAGGCGTCACGGTTGGTGTTACAGTATTAGTCACAGTCGGTGTAATTGAACTTGTGATTGTAGGTGTTATTGTATTTGTAGGCGTCATGGTTGGTGTTACAGTATTAGTCACAGTCGGCGTAACAGTATTCGTCGGAGTCACAGTCGGTGTTGATGTTATTGTAGATGATGGAGTGATTGTAGGCGTCGCGGATGGATCGATTGTAGGCGTCACGGCTGGTGTTACAGTGTTTGTCACTGTCGGGGTTATTGAATTTGTCACAGTTGGGGTAGGAGTTGCGCTGAGACTTATTGTCGGCGTCGGTGTATTAGTGATCTGCACCGCATTACTATTTTGGGAAAAAAAGCTTATTATCAATTTGCCGCTTACTTCTGTAGAAAATATAAATGATAGCTGTCCATTTTCCGAAAGAACTTCTTTTGGGTATATGTATACACCATGGTCATCCAATATAGAATATGTAAATAAATTACTAATTTTCTTTACATTTATTTTCAACGTGTTATTTAATTGTACGGAATGATTATATATCTCATCACCTATATTAGATGATAAAACTATATTTCCTGTTTCAATGTCGATTGTATAGTTCATATTATTAATTTATTATGTTTTTTTGAATTTTAATTAAAACTGTATTATTGTTTATTAATTTTCCTAATTCTTGGACGGAATTTCTCACTAAGTTCAACGCGGTTGTTAATTCACCATCAACGCCCATATAGATTGAAGCATTATTAGCAAATTCTAGAAACAAACTATCATCGCTTATGATTCCTTCCCTAATCACATTACATATACTTCCGGGCGTAGCGACATTCAGAGTTATAAACAGCGCCTGTTCATCGTAATTATCAGAACTACATAATATTAGTTCGCCATTTGTGTTAAATTTTACAGCCCTATATTTTGGAAGGAACTCACCAGCAGTGAAATTATATACTCTATAATTTCTTGCAACATGATTTGCGTAGTCGTTTAAATCGTCGATATTATCTATTGTTGTAAAAAAATTACTATTTAATGTATAGCATTCTATATTTTTTGATATTGGTCCGACTTCATCTTTTAATATTTGGCCCGCTATTACATATTCACCGGTTGAATAATTTTCATTTATCTGTGACCCTATCGTTTGCAGAATTATATTATTATTTAAGTATGTTCCCAATCTTATGCAAATGACTTCAGCCCATGAGGCATTTATTTTTTTATACATTATATTATATTTTGTATTGAAAAACAAAACTGCATCATCAGGAAACTCGTCTCCTATTATAAAATCTTCTGTCAATATATCAAAATATGCATTGGATGTTTTTACATCCAATAACATGAATATATAATATAATGTATCGTTGTGAAGGTCGGATACATTTGCTATGGATGTGTCTTCACTACATTTATAAAAAAATATGTTTTGGCCATGTCTAAAACAACACTGAAATTGTGTTGGTGAGTTCACCAACACAATTTGATTATCTATAATCTGTAGAAAATTTTCATTAGATTGATATATTCCATGGCTAAAAGATATGTTCATTATTTTGAAATAAAACTCTTAACAGATATATAATCAATATAAAAAGTAAGACCGCCGCCGCCCGTATAATCACCCGCATATGATGATATGCCAAACATCGGCCTATAAATTGACATCGATTCATTTGTTAAAAGTGGCGCACCATCATTATCAAATGAATATGTTAGTACGTCATTTATGTAAAATTCTATTTTAGTTCTATACAATTTTATGCCAAGTTTTGTAAATAAGGAATCTACCAATGGACTTACTTCAACAAATAATGTTTCTGGTGTATCGATCTGTTGATCGACAATATCACTCCACACTACACCATCATAATCTCTTACATTTACAATAGTTGTAATATTAGAGCTTAGTACATCGCTACCTGATGCGATTGATGGAATTATTATCTTGAAAATAGCTCTATTTACATCTGTTCCATCAATATTATCCACTGCGGATAGAGGATTAAATCCGATATAAAGTGTACATTCTGGATTATCAGAATTTTTCAATATCCTGAAACGAGTTTCGTAATAGTGATAATCATTAGTAGTGCGCGGAAGTCTCAATAAATGCCCCCTCAGCAGACTTCTTTTATATCCAGTTTCCGGCGATTCTATAATTGAATGTTTGATCTCTAAACAACTCTGTTCATAACCATCCAAAGTTACTTCAGCCGCTTCTTCTACGCCTCCAATATCCTCACTGTATGTGAAATATCTAGAATATCTAGCAGTATCATAGTAAAATTCTCCTGAGTATGTAAAATCTTCTTTTAAAGAAGATATATCACCGGATAATTTTGATATATCCACCATAACATTTTGACCGTCCTTCAGCACTGGCAGCTTTTCAGACCCATTGAAAGTTCCGGCATCACTAAATTCACTCCATTTCGACATTTTTTATATTTCCTTTTTCATATATTTATTCCATTTCCATAGGTTCGCCATCTTCCCCATACATGATCTCTCCATCTTCTCCTAACATATACACCGGAGTCGGTTCAGGTGTCATGGAAGGCGTCATTGACATTGTCGGAGTCACCGTCATCGTAGGAGTGACTGTTGGCGTAGGAGTCGGACTTCTTGAATATGAAGGACTAGGACTTGGAGTTGGAGTTGGCGTTTTAACACAACTACCATTTTCGAGATTTCGCACTCTTTCTATTGCGTTAGACGGAATATTTATTCTTTGAGTTGCATTTAATGCCACCCATGATGTTTTAAATATTTCCGAATGATGTTTTTTCAATGACATTGTGGCGTGTAATAGATGGAAGAAAATCATGTTAACTTCTTCTGTAGTAAAATTATTGTATATTTCATACATCATTTTAATAATTGCAGATTCGTTTGCAAATGAATTATCTTCTAAGAATGTGTTTATATCAACATTAACATAATTAATATTGTTATCATTTAACAACGAATTGATGATGTTAATAGCCAGTTCCCCATCTATGAATATCTGTTCTTCACCTAAACCAAATCTTGTATCTGCGTCATATAAATTGTCATACACTATTCTGTTTAATGATGGTACGATAACATTTTCATCCACTACACCGGCCACTATTCGCTTGCCAATCATAGATTCTACAACTCTATCCCATAGAAATAGATCTATTTTAGATAGCTGCTTTTCTCTTATCAATTTCCATTCAACATGTACATTCTTAAGATATAAAGGGCTATATAACGAATTAGGGCCTGGTAGCGAATCACGTAATGTAAAATCTCTAGTAAATCTTAAAGCATATCTATTATCGTCTTTAACAGTATTTTCTAAACCCTTCACTACCAACTGCGTGTATCTATATGGCAACTCATATGCGTCTTCGTCGAAGACGACACCGTATACCAGACCATATCCAAACTCTGGCGTTCTTAATCCTTGTAAAATCATATAAGGCGCAGGATTATATTGCATATTCAATTGAGCCTGTTTAAGATTAGTATACGAATCTATATTGATTTTTATAGGATTCTCTTTATTTTTGACCCAGAAATAGTATATGTTATATGGTTTGTTTGATATTTCGTCTATTCTTGTAGCAACTGAATATGGATATTCCTTTTTAAATACACCGCCTGCCGCCAATTCTTCGTCGGTAGGTATTATTGCTTCGTAAATTACTGTAATTCTGTCGTGTGGGTGGGGTTTATTTTGTTGCCATTCAATAAGATCACCGTAGCAAAAATCATATAAAGAATATGTGTTAAAATCAATTTGACCTACATATATTCCATTTATATACACTTTTGGTATTACACCTAAAGTATTTTCAATAGTTGTATCTCGCGTAATCAAAGCCGTTACAAACTCAAACCTCTCGTCTACGTTTTCTATCCATATAGGTTCTCCACCAGTCTCTTCGTTGATGTTGCGGTAATATTTAAAATATGCTTCACCCGATCTTTTATTTTTCTGTGGAACATTTTTATCTGTTTTGTCAATAATTACAGCATTATCCCATTCACTAGGCGGAACTAAAGATTCCGTCCACTGATACATGTTTATACTCGCCCAATCCGCCATTCTTCCCCAATTAAATATTCTAAAATTTATATCTGTGAATATTTTAGAATCATAGTACGGAATATACCCCATAGTAGATGTATCTAACCATACTAAATCTTTTTTATCATCTAGCCACGTAAGTATGTTTTCTGGATTACCAGTAAAATTATATACTGCATTATCAGTGTTTGAGCGTATATCGATTACATAATCTGATATATGATAATGTTGGTCTATTGCTGGATGCCATATTGGTATTCTTCTCATAATCGTTTCAGATGATTTATCAATCAATACTGCAGGATTCTGGGCGTCATAATTATATGACAGCGTGGAAACTGTTATATTACTCATTCCAGAAATATTATTAAATATAACAATTGAAGTGTTTAACAAATAATAATCATAATTTTCTGATAGTTGTCTGGTTTCATCTCTTTCCGAATCATAATAAGTTATTATTACTTTATCGGATTTTTTTGGTAATTCTAAAGTATATCTACCATTGATTATTTCTATTAATTCTTCCGCATTGGTTATATAGGATGTAACTTCCGCATCAAAATAAAAAGACGGTTTTGGTGATAATGAATATAGTTGATCCGGTTGATTCCACCATCTATCTAAATTTGTTAATCTTATCGGCTCAAACGTTTCATCTAATGAATCTCCATCCGGTGTTACGAATTCAACGCGCATCTCTTTTGTATATACATCGCGAGTAAATAATTTTAATTCTGGGTATATTTTATCTTTATTATCCCCGAATGTTGCAACTTTATATGCCCAAAATTCATCTACTCCAGCTTCTTCAAATATTGGCTGATTTACAAAAGCGTCAATAGCCATATTTGTACCTTTGTTTTGTATTAATCCTCTCCAAAATGCAAATTGTGTTTTGTCATTTATATTTAAATCATCCATGTAGTCTTTTTGGCCATCATATCCTATGGATTTTCTGGATCTTTCAACTATGCTCCTATTTTCATCTACTTTATAAGTATCAAATAGATATCTCAGACTTTCTACTGAATTTTCCAAGTTATCTTCGAGTTTATTTTCTTGTAATACATAGCCACCGGCGTTTGGTCTTAAAGTAAATTCCGGGGTTCTACTATATTCAAAATAGAATCTAGGAGTTCTTATTCCCAAGAATCTGTCAAATATCAAAGAGCCATCAACTGAATCATCATTGAATGATATTATATGTTCATAGCTATCAAAATATAAATTGAACCCGGCTATTTCTATTATATCATTATTGATAGTTACAGACGTTGACAAAATATCATTTACATTTTGTTTTGTATTATATTGGAAAAACTTTTCATTTTTTTCAATTATATTACCAGTTAATGAGAGTTTAGATTTTTTATCAAGTCTTAGTAATAATAATTGTCTGTTATTTAATGATGAACCATCGGTAGAATACACTCTAGAAGTATCCACAAATGAATATTGACCTGGACTAAACAAATCAGTTATAACACCTTGATCATGTTTAATGTGGCAGGTATGTTTACATGGATTTAATATTAATGAAGGATAATTTATGATCGATGTGTTCTGTCGAATATAAAACTTTCCGATACCACTATCAATTATGTCTACACATTTTCCATTAAGTGCATCATATGTTGAAAGAGCTAATTGTATTTTAGTATTATCAGTTGTTCTTATTAAATAATATGGTATATATTCAGATAATGGATTATTAAACGGTGTAGGTAACGTGGCGGAATTATCTTTTTCAAAGATTATTTCAGTTCCATTTGACCAATTAACATATGCGCCGTCTTGTATCATAAGTGTGTTATTAGTTATATCTGGTATAACTTCAAATTTCAAATAATTTTCTTGTTTAATTGATCTTATTTGATATGCCCATGAGATAAATTTTTCTATGAAAAATTGCCAATCATTTGTTCTATTAAAATACTTATCTTTATTATCATGGTCTGAATTATCGAATAGTATGCCATCATCGTATAAGAAATCATTATACCCATTTAACAAATTAATAGCTTCTTGGATACTAGCAGTTTGAATTGGGAACAATTCTTTATATACTTTTCTCTTATCTGATTCATAAATTCTCCAAGGATAGTTGACAATAGAACCTGAAAGAGCTTTAAATGTTCTTCTCAATCTACCAACTGTATGAGCACCTGAACCTGTGGTGTTAATAGTTATTGGTTGTCCACCTCTAATTGTTGTTAGTTTAAATGAATTATCATTAATTCGTAGTATATAATATGGTAGTAATGGGTCCAATGGAGATGGTAATATGCCACTAGAATCCAAAAACACTTCTGTACCATTTTCCCAAGAATCTGGCAGGGTTCTACTATTTTCTGGTATTAAGTACCCATCAACTATAGTAGATGTAATAGGTACGTCGTCCGATACATAAATTGTGGTAGTTTGATTAGAAGGTGAATATAAAGAGTTTAATACAGTGTATTCACCATTATACTGTGTGCTATCAACTATTGAAAATTTAGAACCTTTATAAAAATCTCTTGTTACATTTTTATAAACTGAAAAAGATTTTAGGAATGTCAATTGCTCAACGTCCGGAGATAATAATTGCGAGAAACCAGACAACGATGCAAATAGACCTCCGTCAGTAATTTGTACTGAACTAGAGCCACCAGTTGTAAAACTATAAATTTTTATATCACCATAATGTAGTTTCGCAGCTCCGAATGGTGAAATTTGTTCATTTATTTCGGATAATAAACTACTAATAGTTTGAGCTTTATAACCTTTTATTTGGATGTTTACATTGTTCACGCCGTCAAATATTACGGAGGCAAAATAATTTATATTTCCATTTGTAAACCCGGTAGCATATGAATTATATAATTTTTGTGATACATCTACTACTTGGTAACCCGAAGTGTCTAAAATATTTGCGCCAGACAATTTATATTTACCTGTATAGAATATGCTTGTATTCGTATCAACAAAGAAATCAAATGATTCCGGTTTATATACATTAATATATGGTAAATTTATTAATGATGTAAACTCTGTTGTCCAACCAAAACCATTATCTCTATTATTACTATATTTCGACGGAACACTTAATAGTGTAGCATTTAAACCTGACATTTGTTTATTATCAAATGATGGTGTTTTATCTATATCTATTGAATAATCTTTATTCGTTATATCGAAATTATAATTATAAATTTCCATATTACGAGTGTCTATCATTCCAGAAAACAAATAGGAAAGCTTTTGTTCCCAATTCTTCCATCTTTCAATAAAAGATGCGGCTGCACCATCAATGTTATTATATCTATTGAAAAATGTATACCACTGGCTTATTCCAGAGGATTTATATACAGCGTCATTTATAATGTCTCCATGGAAAATCATTGATTTATGACTTCGTACTTTTTGTATATTATTATCAATGTTCAAACAATCCACTATATTAAATTCATTATCTATTACAGAATCTAAAAATAAAATAGGATCTAATTTATACGCTACTACCATTAAATCATATGCGTACCACATAGATTTTTTCCATTGCCATTCCATGGTTCCATTTTGACCGAATTCAAAATCCAAATTAGGAGTATTTACACCATAGCCAGAATTTATATCGAATAGCGTTCTAATTCTTATGTCGTCGGTATTTGAGCTATTCCAATATGGCGGCAATAATGCGTCAGGGGCGTATCCATCGGTGGTATATACATCTTTTATATTAACGGGAATGAAATTGAAAATGTTTTCAATTTCATTTATATTTCCAGTTGAAAGATTTCCAGATGGTAATAACCTTCCAACTGGAACTCTTCCTGTTAATATATTCAACCACATGTAATATTTCCAAGTTCTGTTTATTAAAGGATCGTTATTCAAATACTCAGAATCCCACCATTCTGGTTTTTCATAATATCCCTGTAAAATCCATGGCTGCTCATGTGGATATGCAGTTCCATATACATACTCATAAAGTGCTTGCCAGCAACCGAATGTTTGAGGATCAAACGTGTTTGTTAGTGGGTGCTCTTGTATTGGACTATAGAAATAATTCCAAGTGAATGCATTATTATTAGTAAATATTCTTGAATTTGCTAATGGCTGAGATATATTATATCTATTAGTAAATTTATAAAATTGTTCTTCTAATTTACTATTAAATAAATTATTAGTAGTTAATTTAGAAAAATCATATCTAAGATTATATTCTTTTGCATCGTAATACAGTTTATTTTCTATATCTAGATATAACTCTGCTAATAATTTGACAAAATCTATTTCAAACCATTGAAGCGTTTGAGTAGATTTATACACTTTTCTAGTTTTTGCCTGTAAATCAGTTCTAATTAAAAGTTGTCCACTAGCTGTAGGAGTGGTAAATGGCGTTGCCGAAGTATTTACTGTCTGAGATAAACTATATTCTTTTATTAATAAAATTATTTGTTCTTTTTCAGCGCTGGTGAAAATAACTTTTCCTACGTGGCCATCGTGATGTGAAATATACGTTTCACCGTATTCATCTTTAAAGATGAATGGTACACTTTTTCTTACTATACCTAGAGTTGCCGCCGTTGATATGAAATTTTTAATAGAGATGTTGGACGAATCACCGTATAATTCATTAAACCTATCACTATTCTCAAAAGCGTCTATAACGTCTGATATTATAGCCGTCTTCATAGTGTCTATTGTTATATTAGTTGACGCTAATATATTATTTTTCAGTAAATCTTTAAATAATTGTTTAATATGATTTAGAGAGTAATTATATTGTGCAGCCGCAAATTCTATTATTTGTGGTGGTGTTCCAGTGTTTGAAAAATTAGCGGAAACTAATGAATCAAAACCTCCATTGTGCTCTTTGATGGTTCCACCTAATATATTATTTCTTAATGTAAGCAAATTGAATTTAGTTTTATTTTTTGAGAATAAGACATTATCTTTTGTCTGTTCCGTTATACACGTTGAAAAATGCTTAAATACATCTCTTAAAGAGACAGAAGTTCTATTCTCATGTTCAATATTATAATACCAATGATCTGGAATATTCCATTCATCGTCTATTTTTGTCGGTATTACAAATTCATCATTGCTTCCATGTTTCCATACAGATTTATATTCAGAATTAATTCTATAAATCGGTAATTTTGATTCTTCGGATGATAATAAATTATAGAAATAAAAATCTCTATTGGTGTAATCGAATTTTATTCTCTTGAATATATACGGATTGACCGGCATATCTCCAGATTCTTCATATTTAAATATCTCACTAGAATTAATAGATTGTGTCAGATCTGAATTAAATATTCTGAAATTTGGATATGTATTTGCTTGGTATTTTTCTTGAGTTATATGTCTAAGTCTCGTTAGATTGTATTTTTCTTCCCCTGCTGGAGTATTTAATTTTACATCACGTCTTCCAATATCCTCTAGGAAGTATTCACCAACTTCTATACGAATTATGTCATCAGGAGTTAGTTGGATGGAATCATTAATTTTTATTGCACCTACATAATCATCTACTTCTTCTCCATCAACATCTGAAAATATTCCATACTTTCTAACACCGTTTATATAGACGCGTATATCACCTTCTTGATAATCATCGTATAACACGACGTTTGATAACGATTCATGTAAGTTTATGATCGGCCCGTTTACAGTATATTTGAACTTTATTTCCTGTGAGTATAAAAATACATTAGAAATGAAATCATCATTTTCGTATGTTAATGTATATTCATCTGTTAAATAATTGCGCTGCCACTCTAAACTAGATGGAACAATATTTTCAATACCATTAAATAACCATTGCGCGCTCGGGTATGAGAATGGGTCGCCATTACTGGTGTATCTTGGTGATATTCTAGCTCCTTGTGGAATATCATTAATATCGGCTAATGCATTTTGTAGTATTATTTTTGTGCAATACCTTCCAGTGGATGATATCTTATCAAAACTGCAACTTGAAATTGAATATACACCATTGTTTTCTACAAAGTCCGATAAAACTATTTCACCAGATTTTATTATATCATCTGTTAAGTTACCAAATTTTTCATTTAGTATAATAGTAAAATAATCTTGGAAATAAAATTCATTTGATTCCGATGTTAGTGATAAATCATGCAATTCAAACAATGTCGGCTGATTATTAGTTTTATTATAATCTGAGGAAATGTTAGTTCTATATGACCAATTATGCGTAGCATATGATGTAGTTGATAATTCTAATCCATTATCAAATTCTATTATTGGAATTTGAGCCCTAGATTTATCTGTCATATTTTTTACTTGAGATTTATGCACCCAATGATTTGCGGAAGTCCAGTCATTTATTGAAAAATCATTTTCTTCTATATAAGGTTCAATTACTGATAAATTGGAAATAATTTCTTCCCAAGTAGAACCATTAAACATTTCAAGCGAGTCGTTTAATTCATTAAAGCGTAATTCATTTACTTTATTTAATTGTACTTTGTTTTTTATATTTTGTTTTTTGAAAATAACATAATTTATGTTATTTTCATTAAAAAATATTTTATTAACTTTGACGGCATTATTAAAAACTTCTAATATTTCTAACTCATTATTAGAAAAATATAATATATCTCCCGGCATAACATTTTCTGCTAAGAAATCTACTGTATTATCAGAAAGAACATTACTGCTCAAAACAGTTTCACCGGAAGATGAATTTACGACTTTGAATTTATGAGAGTTTAAAAATTGTAGTTGCTCTATTGTTCCGGGTGTAGGCTCATAATAGAAATTGGCGCTAGAATTTAAAAGTTTTTCACCGTATAACAGGAATAGAATCGGCAGAGTTGATATTGTTGAAAACATACCGATAGATCCGAACGATTGATCTGTTACTATTGTAGTTATATTTGCTTGTGGATCGTAATTTGAAGATGTAATAGAATATAGATTTACTACACTTGCATGTATTGAAAATATATAACCTTTTTTAAATAAATCTGAAACGTTCCCATGTATTGTTATGGTTTTATTAATGATATTACTTGAAAGTACAGGTATTTTACAATTACATATTTTTGTTATATTAGTGGAACCACTATCGTCAAATGTAATAGTTGTTGTTTTAGAACCGCTACTATATGAGATACTCGCTATTTTTCTTATAACAGAATCGTCAATGTTTGAATATGCCGCGATATAATCTCCTATGGAGAATAAAGATTGCACGTCGCCTGATACAGAAACGCTTACTGGTGTTTGTGAAACTACATCATAATTAGTTGAAACTTCAAACACGCTTTGTATGGCCATTTCAAATCTGGCCTTTGATTGGATCTGTTTATTTTTTATTACTATATAATCTACTTGATCTGAAGAATCCCAAAAATAGTCTCTATAATTAATAAGTTTGTCAAAATCAATTGGTGGAGCCCAATTGAATTGTAATAATTTACCCCATGAATCAAAATTTTCAACGTCAACGCCAGATAATTCCAGACGTTTCATAAATTCTTGAAACGTCATAAAACTTTTTACGGTGCCTATTTCATGCTGAATTACAGGTTGTAATTGATTGCTTTGTCTGTAAGAAGTTTCTTCTTTTATGTTTTTTGTTGCATTATCAGATGTATCGACGTCTCCAACATTACCAATGTATTTAACTAATTCCTGTTTGGTTAAGTATCTATTAAACAGATTTTCATTTATGGATTCTAATAGTTTTGATTTGTTAACAGATGGTACAAGGTTATTTAAATTTGTGCGTGTCTTTTTATAATCTGATGTTGCCATAATACAATGGAAATCCTTCATTCTTGATGAAGGTATTTATTGTAGTGGTAAAACGAAAAAATCAAAGAGATTGTTTTAATATTTCAGAATTTAAACTTTCAACTATTTCAATATCATTAACGGATATAGACGCTTGAATAATTTCATCATCTTTGCAAAATACCTGCAATAAATCTCCAAATACATGCTCCGCGCTCGTTGGTACTAATACAACGGAATCTAACTCAATAGGTAGCTTTGTATGAATAAAGGCGGACAGTATACTAAAATTAAATGTTTGCCCAAATTCCCATTTATTAATATCAAAGAATTCTTTAACTGCGTCTACTATTATAGTTTTAATTTGATTATTTGTTAATTTTCTGTTAGGTGAGCGAATGACTTTAATTTTTGCTTTTAGTGGAGCAGTGGCATGCTTGCCAAATAATACTTTTACTTTACCTGGGTGTAGTATTATAGAATCTGATATCATTTTATTTGGTAATAATTTATTATAATCATTACGTAATTGAAATGTGTTGGGCGGTTCAGGCTTCTCTGTTATTTTATCATTTAGCCATAAATTAATAGCATTATAATAACCTCTAGTCATTATAAACATATCTATTATATTTGAAGGAGCTGGATCGACTAAATGATATCTTGGTGTTCTATGCAGCCATAAGAAATTGATATATTGGCGACCCAATTCTCTTTTCCACAAACCTGTTTCGTTTAAAACATCCTCTTCATAAGAAGCGATGTTCTCTTCCGTTGCTGGACGCCATTCCCATACACAATTTTCACACGATTTTTCGAAATAAACATAGTTATTATTTGCTATTAAATAAGAAAGAGTTACGTCATCTGGTAGACCGTCTGAATTATCATCATTTGGTATTATGACTAAATCATGTATGCTCTCTAGTCCTGAATCCACACCTACATCTATTATATCTTGACGTATAACTCTATATGTGTAATTTCTATCCAGTGAGCATGAATTTACGCCGACGTTGGCGCTTAAAATTACAATCTCATCATATTTTGTTTTAAGAGTGTCGTATGTAACTACTTTTCTATCATCATTTGATACCCAAAAGCGCACTTCATCACTATGAACTATAAGTTTTTTAACTTTATATACCAATGTCCATTCATCTGAATTTGCTATAAGATAAATTGAACAATTTTCATACGCGTTCGGATTATTAGTAAATGTCCACTCGTCTTCTTCTATGTTATATGTAAAATATAGAGTTCCCGGTTTATTGTTTATAAGAATTAATAAATCTTCTTCTAATTGAGTTCTTTCTTCCGATGAAAAATCTTTTCTTAATGCATTAGGAGATATCTCGTCTAAGATTTGTTTAATAAAAAAGTCTTCAGTGTCGAATATAGGAACGATAAAGTTGTCTATTAAGATATTAATAACAGCTTCACTATTACCTTCTTCATCAGGTAGATCTCCGGTGGATATTACTTCTCTATTTTCAGAAGATCTAAAGTATATAACTAAATCATCTCCAAACAGTTTAACATTTTCATAATAATTTCTAGGGTCTTGCCAATATACATATTTTGAATCCCCTGCAAAAGTTCTATTAAGAGCTTTAAGCTTTAGTATTGAATTATCTTGTAATAAAAATTCATTATAATCTTTATTATTAACCATTCTGTCTTGTGTATAATACACGGAAGGAGCAATCCTTCTTATACTCTCAATATCTTCCGATGGAGCAGAATTTTGAATAGGATCTACTAATGAAAACAATACGTTTAATGTTTGACGTTTATTATTTTTGTCACGATATGAAAAAACTGCAGATACATTTTGTACTGCGCTTATTGGTATGACATATTCAGCATTCGCCGATATTCTAAACCATATTTCAAATAAACCATTAGGTATAGCTGCAAATTTTCCATCTCCAAATATAACGCGAAACTGATCACGGTCTAATGTTTCCAATTCATATTTGTTTCTATTTGGATTTGTATTAAATACAATATTTTGAGAATTGGCTAAATCGACTTCTTCCCATTCCCCCGGTCTAGAGTTTAATGTTAAATCATCGCCAGTTATAATTTCTTCTGTAATAGGATCTATATTGTTAATCCATATATCAGTATTATTACAATTATCATATGATATGTCTATTGTCTGGTTAGGAGTTATGCCGTCAAATTCTCTTGTTTCTCTGAACATTTGACCTTGTTTGGCTAACATGAAGAAACCGGTGTGATCAGATGAATCCCCTAAACCATCATTTAAATACATTAAGCTAAACTTTTGATTTTTTTCCGGACGCTTTTCATATGGACCGTTTTCATCTAACATTGTGCTTACTAATTCAAACGGATAATTTTCATTCGATGATGAGACTGAAAATGGTATCACATTATTATTTAATGGTTCGTTGTTTAGAGAGTAGAGTTCAAATAAAATGTCTTGAACTTGAACTCTGTCATTTTGTAAAACTGAGCCTAATGGCTGTTCTAACGCTGCGTTGAATACTGTTATAAATTTTTCTTTCCAATTTACATCGACTGGATCATTCCAATTTATAAACCTATTAGAAAGATCGTTTCCATTGGCGTCAAATATTTTTTCAGTTGTAGATATTGACTTTATTTTTACAAGTCCTCTACCCGGTATATTACGAAAAGCTTTATATGACAGAAATTTTGCCAATCGCAGAATGGATTCTTTTCTATTGGCATCTGTTATAAAATTTTCATGCGCATTCAAATCAAATCTATACGCCAATTGCTCGCATATATAAGCGAACAATTCTATCACCATAATAAATTCGGAGCTTTCAATATAATCATTGAAGTCTTCCGGGTGATACATTTTTAGATAATCAAGAAGAGATTCTTTTATTGATGTATAATCCCATGCTGCAAAATTAACCTGTTGATAGGCTTCATATACTTTATCCCAACTTTCAGCAACATTTATTAATCGACTCATTTGTTCTCTCTTAATTTCCAAATTCTATTTTTAGATCTAAACGATCATTTATATTTAATTCAACATAATTTAGTTCTGCATATGCCAGCACTATATTATTATCGAAGTCGGGTATTATATCTAAAGATAATAATTCTACCCGGGGATCATATTTGAACACGTTTTCTAATTCTTCGTAAATTAGAATTAAATTTTCTAATTCTAATTGTTCAAACGGCATGTCCGGAATTCTAGTTCCAAAATTTGCCATTTTTACTCTTTCACCATAACGAGTAAAAATATGATTTCTAAGATCCTCTTTAACTAAGTCCACGTCTTTCATCAAGAATGATTTATCTTTCTGAAATTTTTTAAATGAGAAACCTTTATAGAGATTATTTTTCATATCCGCTCTTTTTTACGTAATTATTTATCATCTACGCCATAGCGGACCACGCGGTATATCCTGATCACCTTCAACCCTGCCAATCGGTTGTAATCCTGACGGACTAGTTTCATTATCGTATTGATCAAAGTGATGTACGTTCTTTTTATATTCTTCGTTTTTAGAGTTTGGTGGTGGATTAGTATCACCTTTCATGACTCTAGGCCACGGCTCATGTAGTGGCACTCTATTGGTCCATAAAGCCTGTTTAGCTTCAGACAAACAGGCTGGAGAGGCATATAATGGGGCATATGTAGATCTATTTGTTCCCATTCTAAATGGTATAAATCCTGTTACAACTGGTAAATTAATTTGTGGCATCATATTATAGTTTCCTTAACAAAATATAGTATCATGATTCTGATAATAAAAAATTTCTTGCGATACTGAATTAAAGAATGGAATGTCCATATTTGGCACACTATCAATATCGAATTCTAAACCTAAATCTTCCAAAAATGATAAAAAGTTTAGACCTGGGAAATTAGGGAATCCTGCGGCAAAACCAGCCATACTACTAACAAATGATGCCGCAGCGCCTATTAGTGCCAACCAGCCAGGTGGTCCGAACGCCGTCCCAACTATCGCAGCCATAACGCTTCCAGTAGAAAATCCTAAGCTGTTTATCATATCGCTATTTGTGTTTATTTGTGGGATTATGTCATTAAATACTGTTGTAGAAAAATTTTCAGTTATACTTTTAAGACGTATATCCAATTTAGACTGCATGTCTATATTTCCAGTAGTCAACTTTAACGCGGTTCTACTTGTTATATTATTAGATGATGAAAAATCTGCTATTAAAGATTTAATAGATTGTCCGGGACAACCAGAAGCAAACATTTCTTTGAATGACATACTCATCGGAGGACCAGATCCCCCGCACATATTATTCACGGCGGCTGTAGCCTCATCAATATAATTTAAATAGTCTCCTGATGTATAAACAGACCATGGTCCAAAGTCTGTTCCATTATTGGATACCGCATACGCCGCTTCAGCGTTAGTATTTGGATTAAATAGTCTACCATCACCAACTCTCAGATTGTCGCCTCTATAATTGCCGTAATTTTCTGGATTATTAAGGGTTCTGATTTGCCATAATCCATGTGATGGTCCCCATGTGCTATTAGTTAGTGAAGTATCACCAACTGCGCTTGGATTATATGATGACTCACCTCTGGCTATAGCCGTCGCGGTTACTAATGCGTCACCCCTAAATCCAGCGTTATAGGCCGCAGCCGCAGCCAGATCAGCTCCGGATAATCCTGTAGTATCTATAGGTCCGCCGATATTGCAGTCTCCTATATCAGCTTCCGGTAATGGTCTATCTTGTACGCTAGTTTCACCTACTTCAAAATCGGTATCTTCTTCGGATCTGCCTCTGATTTTCTTTGCGGTCGCCATGAATATACCGTCATTTGATATACCTTGTTGTGATAATGGGGTTTTAATAAAAACACCTCCAGTTGCCGAAGTGTTGCTTCCCATAGTTTCCATTGTAATATCTTCCGCGATACTTTTAATATTTAAAATTCTTTGAGAACCTATATCCATTCGACCACCAAATGAAAATGATTCAAAATCGCCGTCCGCTGCATATGCTTGATTTCCCAATGCATACCTTTTTACACTTCCATTTACAATTTCATTAATATCTGCTGATATGGTCAAAAAGTATGAGCCATAATTTGTTATTGTATGAATATCATTTTCAACGTGGAGATAATAAGAATCGCCTATAGATTCACATTTCTTACCACCTATTTCAAATAATGAATCTCTGTATGAATACCAACGTAAAGTTTCATTAGTTATTAAGTGCATATCATCTTCGGCTTGTATTCTTATTTCTCCATCATTCGGTATGGATTCTAAGTCTTCCTGTGATATATTATTACCTGAATATAGATGGATTCCTTTTTTTGCATGTACTCTAAAAGTATCATCAGTTGAAAAATTGAATCCCTTTTCAGTATTCATTGATATTCTACCTTCTGAGAAGAAATCAATATTTCCACAAGTATCCATCTCGATCCAACATTTACCTTTATTAGTCGAAACGTATATTCTTTCATTGGTATCATCTAAAATCACTTGATGCCCTGTTGCTGTTCTCAGCTTTATTCTGGAATTAAATGGCCTGTCATCCATGAAGAATGTATGTCCACCTGGAGTAGACCAACCATACATTCTACTTGATAAAAACGCTCCGGTGCCCTTTAAACCGGTCCAATCGTAACCGTGCGACCCTAGAATTGGTTTTACCCAACCGTCCTGCTCCGCTTCAGATATTTTATCATATTGTTGATCTAGATATGTAGTTTTTGTATCGTTAGGAACCTCTCCGACGTCTTCTCTAACTGCAGTAGGTTGATAATCAGCACCCCTCGTTTTCCATTCTCTTGATTCGCGATCACCTTGGAACGCCTCTCCTAAGTTTGTATACAATGGTTCTATTGGAGAATTTTCTGATGATAATGGACCATCTGGTATTCCACCTTCCCCCCATTTATACCTGCCAGTTAATAAGGTATGAGTTTCTTGATGTTCTGGTAAGCATGCTGTATAAATTCTACGTCTTGGGTCCGCATCTAAACAACTTACTATTACATGCGCTCCTTGTTCTGGTATTGCCCAGAAACCATAGTGAACCGCTCCAGTTGTATGCTCTGGTCCATCCATTACGCCTCTTGTATAACAAGCATTTTTTATACTTCCAGCGAATGGGCTTGCATATGCTACCCATGGAAGATGTAATAATTTTTTTGGATTATCACCATATGCCGGGCAAAATACTTGTAATCTACCCATTTGCAGTGGATCATCGACATTTACAACTATTCCAACTGTTGGATATGTTAAAAATCTTCCAAAGTTTTCACCGGCATTATCAATACCCTGTGTGTCCCAAAAATTATTAAAAAAATCAGTTATCTTTTCATGTAATAATACTGCCATTTAAATTCCTTAAACAAAGTCATCGGTGCGTGCTAAATCTATTAGCTGATAAAAATTGCTACCTTCTATAACGTTAGTTATGTTTAGCGCGTGCATATATTTCATATGGTAATAGAAATTGTCTAAATTTTCAACATCTATTTGGCCTAATACCGCTCCATCCACTGGAATACGCACAAATATTCGCATATAAATTGGGTACGTCTCTGGAAATTTATATAGATGGGGGTTTTCTGGATCTCTGTTTTTCACTTTCCATGGATTTCTACAGAGATCTGAATATAGCTCAAGGTTACCTCTAATCTTAACCGAATTCAAACTAGTTTGAATTCTATTTCTATTATAAAATGAAAAATCAACCTTCGCGGCATCTTCTGCGCTCTCTAGCCCGTAGTTCTTTGGGCTGGACAGAGATCTAATACCGGAAAATTGTGATTTGAAATATTTTTTCTGCGGTATTCTTTCAAGTGTCATTTGTTCTCTTGAACCATAATTATATTGAGCTTCCGGCTCTTCCACTTGCTCTTCCATGATAGCAAAATTGATATCTGATATATTATGAACATGTAAATGAGTTATATCTTGGTCTCCGAATTTAGTACCTTCCATATTAAACATAAACGTGAGCGCTTCTCCAACCGCACTTTTCCCAGGTCCAGTATCTTTTCCGTCATTCTGATTTTTAGGGATCTCTGCGCCATTCGTCTGAATAAAAACGTCATATTTACCACCACATCTACGCACTATACATATATTGGTTTTCCATGTTCCACCGTCAGCAGACATTATTCCACTTTGTTTGGATAATTTCATCAGATAGTCTATTGCCGATATTATGTTCAACCCCGGTGGTATTGTTATTGACCTTATACCTGGTTTATCCTGACCCTGTTCTGGTTGCTCCCATGGTATATTCCTGTTATTGATGCCCCCCTCAATTGTTGAGGCAAATCCAACTAAAAAGTCAAGAGGTAATTCATCTCCTTTTTTTTGAACTGGCTCTTCTATTTTCTTAACATAACCATCTCTAACATTTGTTAGCCATTCCTGTAATTGTCTTTTATGTGCGAATCTTTGTTCTTTCAATTCTAATTCAAAAGCCTCAAAAACATCCCTCAATGTTTTCATTGGTTTGCTTTTTTCTAATCTTTGTTCTCTGGCCGAACTTTTCGCTGCGTCTTCCGCCGCTCTGGTCATTATCGCGCATGTCGGCGCTTCCGGTTTTGGTATTTCTTTATGTAGTGCTCCGTCTTTATGAGTTATTGTCATTTGATGAATAGCAGAAAAATTTGGCAATTGACCGAATGTATTATAAGTGCCCATAAATTGAAGTGAATAAATATGAGCCTTATCGTTTGCTATTAAATAAGAAAAATCTGACGCGTGGAATATCAATGGTTTTGCATATATGTAGTCATCGCCGCCATCTTTCCTACGACAAACAAAAGCGGTTCTTAACCAAAATGTTATATGTGTTATGCTCAACTGTAGTTTTTCTGCTATATTAGCTAAAAATATAGGGAATTCATATCCAATTTGTGCCGTTATTTGTAGGTCACCTAATAATGCGGTTGACGATTGCTCTATAGGACTATAATATGAAAATGTCCATTCTAATCTGTTAACGAAATAAGTGGGATCTTCTAATTCATTTACTATGATATAAGCCTTTCCACAATAACATTTTGGTATTTGCGTACCAACCTTTCCAATATTATATGTTCTTACCTTTGTTTTACACGCTGCTTCTGTAAATTCAAAAGCGACCAATTGGTGCTTGACCGCATATGACTCATATGTATCTAATATATTCGTTGGCTGACTCATAAATTGTCTTTTCCGTAACCGTTTGACATTATATCTATGTTAACGCGTGACTGGCTTGGCAATAATAAAGACGAACCGGCTATAAATTCTTCATATATGTCTACAATATTATTATATTGTAGTATGATCCAATCGAAGTCATTTCTTTTATAAACATCGAAAGCTAGTAAATCTGGTCTAAATTCATAAACTTTCGGTAAACTTGAAATAAAGATATCATCATTTTGATTATCATCTAGATCATACCTTTCCCACCAACCCAATTTATTACCGATTATATCAGTATCACCACCTCTGATATATCTGGATTGTCTCTTTTTGATAGATGTTTTATCTTTATATTGTTTAAATTGTATTTTTTTTACCACCATATCAAATCACCTTCTTTAAATTCTTTTAAATTAAACGATTTAAGCTCTTCGATTGTTCTAACTTCTTTCAAGCTTATAGAGACTGGAAGTATTATTGGTACGTCGGACTTGTTCAAGCATTTAATATAATCACTTTCTGAATTCCAATCAATAGATAAATTTGTCATTACTGTTGGAATTCCTTTAAATGTTCTACCATAACCGAACAAGTTTAAAATAGTTGGCACATTAGTTTCCGCAACACCGAATCCACCAATTTGGTCGCCGTTGCTATTGGACGTTTTGGGCATTCTCCATGATCGCAATATATTCATGGCTTTCCATGTTTTGGTGGCCTCTTTGGTTGTCCTAGATACAAATTTATGATTTATTTGAAAGGTTCTTCCGGGTGATCCCATGTATACCATTAAAGAACCGGCAGAGCGTATTTCATCCAATGAGATATATAATGTTTGTGCCTGTTCCTGTACTTCTGGTGTTGACTCGAATACCACAACTTCTTCATATTCTGTTGAATCTATTACATCCTCGTCATCCGCACCATCTGGTATTATAGGGGCGTACCTAGTCCTGGTGACGTCTGGTAGACGTCCTTGCGTTCTTAAATCGCTCGTTCTAGTGGCCGACGCGTTTAAATGTTGTAATTTTTTTTCTTTTAAAACGATTCTATGTTCAAACATTTTGTCACCTCTAATAAAATATTTAGAGGGTCTGTAAACCATGTTTTACGATACTCTAAATAGAAAAACAGTATGGAATATGTAAATGTCTGAAATTAAAACACGAGAAGATTTTGAAAGAATTTTTAATTCAAAGTCTATTGAAATCGATAATACTAAAATTGAAGAGAGTTTGGAAGATAAAAAATTTGATCAAAAGTTCAAAGAACAAGATATTTTAAAAAGAACTTCCAATTCTGAAACTATTCAAGAAAAGAGAAATCCATTAACCGAAAAATTACGAAGAATACCGGGTGAAACTTTCAGATTACCAACTAGAGGTGTATTCTATACAAACGGTGAAATATCAGATGAAGTTCAGGATGGGGAAGTAGTGGTATTTCCATTAACTGGTTATGAAGAATTAATGTTGAAATCGCCAGATATGTTGTTCCAAGGTACTGCGATAGAAAATGTTATAAAGAAATGCGTTCCTTCTATTATAAAACCACTTGAATTATCCGCCAATGATATGGAATTCTTATTGACTTGTATTAGAAAAGTTACGAATGGAGAATTCATAAAAATATTCTATAAGTGTGAGCATGAAAAGAATGAAACTCCTATAGAGGAGAGAGTGGAAAAAGAGTATGACATATCAATCATGCCTTTCATTAAAGGTGTGAAGGAAATACACAGTGACGATATTAATAGACTAACATTTCCGCTAGGAGATTTATTCTCTGTAACTATCAAACCAATGAGAATGAAAGATGTTTTAGATATTCGCAGAAGTTCGATACCAAAATATGAAAATCTATTAGAAGCAACTTATGCATCCCATGTCAAAATTATAGCTTCCATGATTAAAGAAGTGGACGGTATATCAGATCAAGAATTAATAGTAGATTGGATATATGAATTGCCAAATAATTTAAGAGATGAATTATTAAATAAAATAGATGTATTAAATAATTGGGGTATTTCATTTGATTGTAAATTTAAGTGTAAAGATTGTGGCACTGAAGTGATTAAACCACAGTCAATTAATCCAATAGATTTTTTTTTGCGACCCTCCAGTCTAACGATTCTATAAAAATAAATAATTTATATAACACGTTACGAGTACAGACTGAAAGAATAATAGATGAATGTATTGAAATTGCGTGGTATATGCGGGGTAGTATACAATATAAAGACGTATACGATTTAACCCCCGCTGAAAGGAATAGAATGATTAATTTTATAGCAAAAAGATTAGAGAATGAATTCAAAAAATCATTCAAAACACAGGTATACTAATGAATAAAACAATAGTAACAATTGACCCGTCTATAAATTGTACTGCTGTCGTGATAGATGATGAAAAACATATTATAACACCAGAATCTTACATTGGAAATAAATCAGGACTGAAAAAATGGTTTAAGTTATGTGAAAATTATATTAATTATATAACAATACCAGACTTGAAAGATGATAAAAGCTACAGCGTTAATGAAATAAACAAACTTAAGAGATTTGAAAATATTGCTGATATAATCTCAAATAAAATTTTCAAATGTAAAAATGATATAAGTATTTTTATTGAAGGTTATAGCTATTCATCACAAGCTGGTCCATTGATTGATCTAGTTACTTTAAGCACATGTATAAGATTAAAATGTACATCTATAACTGATGATATAACTGTAGTATCACCAAAAACGTTGAAATCTGAAACTGCGCGCTTTGTATATCAGCCAGTCAAAATTAAAAATAAAATTGAATACCGTAATAATGATGGTGTTGCCGGTGGTAAATTTACCAAACGTGATATGTGTTTGGCTATCATGGATAGTAAAATTAATTGTGCTTGGAGTAATTTTTTAAGACATAATAAAGAGGAAATATTAAAAAATAAAAATATTCCAAAACCAATAGAAGATATTAATGACGCAAAACTATTGTTTGAAATAAATAATGTAAAAACATAGGATTGTTATGATTAAAAATTTTTTTCTGCTGGAAGCTTCTCAACCTAATATATCCAGAATAATACAACAAATAAAACAAGCTGTTGCAAATATCGGATATAAACCAGCATCTGAAAACTGGATTGCTGGTATATTACAAGAGCTTGGCGCTAATAACATGACATTGTTAAACAAGCTTCGAACAGGTAAATTTGAAGATGAAAAAGAACAATTAGAAGCTAGCACTAGGAAGGCAGTGTATGACGTTTTGGCGTCTAATAATCTAATTAAAAAGAACGATGAATATTCTTATAGTTATCCACCACCAAGAGATCCGAGAAGGGATATTTTATCTAAGATTAAATCCGAAGCCCCAGGAGCAGTGAATAGAGACGCGGTTGACAGATTCGGTAAGCAACTTAAAAGTGCCGAATATAGTGCAATACAAGATTTTAGAAATTCATTGGATGAAAAACAAAAAGAGGCATTTGATGCATTCAATGAACTGAATGAATCTGATATTGCTATGCTTAAGCATTTAGCGGATAAGCGCGATGAATATGCGAAGCTTAAAAAATCATATACACCATATGTATTAAATAGTATACATAATGGAAAGGGCGGTGCCGAAAGATTGCTACAATTAGGTTTTATAAACGTAGATGGCACGATAAATTTACAGTTATTACATACTCTAGAACAATTATTCATTGATAATAAAAATCTGTATAAATTGAAACCAGAAACTTTATATTATCAATTAAAACGCCTTTCTAGTGATGCCACATATTCTGAAAATTCTTTGGTTAAAAGATTATCAGCAACCGACATTGACAGTGAAGCTGAAAATATTGTAAAAAATCTCGATGAAAGAGAAAAAGACTTACTATTACAAAATAAAGTAACTAAGAAGTTAAAGGATATGGGACTTGTCAAGGATGGAAAATTTACAGACCTTGGTAAAGCAGTTAAAGCTATAATCAGAACTGGTAGAGATAACCTTTCTAGCATAGAAAAGGATATCAAAAATGTTACAGGTAGAACCCCGGACCACGGTCCATTAGACCCTTCGACGCCTGATAGACCGACGATGTATGATAGAAATAAAATCGCTACTAAAGATTATAAAGGACGTTTTTCTAGAACATTTAACAATCGAAAAAAATGATAGTTGACAAGCATATATACTTGTGGTAGGCTTTGAAAAAAATTGAATAACAACGTTGAATGGGTTGCGCTAGAGCTATAAACGCCGATGCCGGGATGGAATATAAAGCACAGGATTGTTTTATATTATGAAACCACAAAGATCCATACGAATGATTCTAATATGTAATAGCTTTACGACGTTAAGCGTTGTATTAGAAAATATGATTCGTAAAAACAAATGAATGTACCTGAACATTCATTTCCATGCTAGATGCATGGCCCCGTTGACCTGGGTTGGTTGGGTTTTGGAGTTTACACTAGAGTATTCTTTCCCGCACATTTTTAGTGCTTAAAAGAAGGGGAGGGGGTGATTATTTCTTTACATATTGGCCGTTCATATTATGGCAGTTAAACAACAGAAAACAATCAAAAAAATCAAAAATTACGACAACGCAGTTGGAGTAATTTTTGCAGAAGTTTTGAAAAAACTTCGCATACATTTATTAAATTATTGTGGCGGGCCAATTGACCGAATGTAGTCGAGTGTGATATATTTGGCGCAAATCTTTTGCCGAAAAAAGGAAAAAAATGTCATCAATTTTAAATTATTGGCCGATAGAAAACAGTCCACCTAGAAAAACACAGGTAGATGTATTAAATTGGATTGAAAATCTCCCTAATGAAATTAAATATGTTATCTGTGAAATACCAGTGGGCGGTGGTAAATCCCCATTGGCGTTAAATATGTCTATGTGGTTAGATAATTTGACCAAACAGGTGAAAAATAGCAAGGGCGATTGTTTTATTCTTACACCACAGAAAATCTTACAAAAACAATACGAAGATTCATTCCCAAAATTGGCCTTTTCTTTGTATGGAAAAGCAAATTATCAATGTTCGACTAAAGGAACCAATTGCGAAATAGGTAATCTAATTAAGCCCAAATGCGGCTTATGTGCCCATAAGGAAGCTTATCAAACCGCGTGTGTCTCATCTAATTTAATCATGAATTACACATTAGCGATCACATATAAATTGACACCGGCCGATCTAATGAAAAAGAGAAAATTGATGGTATTCGACGAATGCCATAATATAGAAAAGCAGCTTATAGATTTATTCGGTGTTTTTATTTCTGAAAAATCTTGCAAAAGATATGTATGTTCATATAAAAAACCGGAATCTTTAAAAGAGGCCATCGGGTTTATTAGAGATGTATATAGACCAGCAGTAGATAATTATATTTTACGACAAGACGCCGCCGTGGAAGAAATTTTAATTAAAATGTCCCATGGCAAATCCGTTACAAAGGACGAATCAATATTAGTTGAGGAAGTGGAAAAGGCGAAAAAACATTTGGTCATGATAGATTTGTTACTGGATAAGCCAGTGACAGATATGGACATGACACATGTGTTAATAGATCACCCTGAATCATTCGAAATCAAAGAACTATACGCGAAAGAAATTTTCACCGACTTCTTCGATAAAACGGCAGAAAAATTTCTGTTTATGTCATCTACCATTTTAGATAAAGATTCATTTTGCTCGGATCTAGGTATAGATCCGAGTCAGACGGCATTCATTTCAATGCCGTCTGAGTTTCCAGTTGATAACAGATTGGTGATATTTAATCCGGTAGCGAAAATGGTTTATGGGTGGGATAAACCAGAGAGGAAAGCAGATAGAGATGCACTAATAAACGAAATAATTAATATATGTAAGTCATACCATCCAACAGATAACGGAATTATACATACTGGCTCTTATCAGATTAGTTCATTTCTAGTTAGAGAGCTATCTAAAAAAATTCCACATAAAATTTACCACCATAACGCAGATGCTGAAATAGGCAGAGAATCTGCCATCAATGGATTTATATCTGACGACATATCAGGCCCTAAAATATTAATTAGCCCCTCAATAACAGAAGGGTTAGATTTGAAAGAAGATCTAGGTAGATTTTCCATCATAGCAAAAACTCCATTTCCATCATTGGCTGACAAATGGGTTAAGAAAAGAGCGGATTTAAGTCAGAAGTGGTATAACTTACAGGCGATTAAATCAGTTATACAGGCTTCCGGTCGTGTCGTTAGATCAAAAGATGATTGGGGTGTAACTTATATATTAGATCACTCATTTGGATCATTATATAATAGAATGAAATCATATGTGCCGTCGTGGTGGCGTGAATCATTCAACGAAATTGACTAATTCCAAAAAGCGATGTTACAATCGGACAAAATAAAGAGATAGAAACGATGGCAAAATTACCAACGGAAAAAGAATTAGATGAATGGATAAAACATGATTTGAATGTTTTGTTCATAGGCGAAGCAGGTGTAGGAAAAACATCTATGATAATAGATGCGTTTAATAGAAACAATCTAAAATATAGATATTACTCTGCGTCTACAATGGACCCTTGGGTAGACCTAGTTGGCGTACCTAAAGAAAGGGTCGATGACGATGGTAATACATTTCTAGATTTGGTAAGACCAAGGGAGTGGGCATCCGATGAGGTAGAAATAGTTATTGTGGACGAGTTTAATAGAGCCCCAAAAAAGATAAAAAACGCGTTAATGGAGCTTATACAATTTAAATCAATCAATGGAAAGAGATTTAATAATCTTAGAATGGTATGGGCTGCAATAAATCCAGAAAAGTCTGCTAATCCAAATACATCATATGACGTGGAAGCGTTAGATCCGGCACAGAAAGATAGGTTCCATGTACATGTAGAAGTACCGTATGAATGTTCAAGAAAATTCTTCTCCGATAAATTTGGAGAGATTGGCACGTACTTAGTAGACTGGTGGGAAAAGCTTTCATTAGAAAATAAATTTAAGCTGAGTCCGCGTAGACTGTCATATATTGGTGATGCTATTATGAAAAAAATAGATATTAGCAATTTTATACCAGAAGGGATATCTGCATCTGAAATCAAAAAATACCTTAATACTAAAGAATTCGTAGCAATCTTAGAAAAGAATAAAAATGATGATGTATTTAAAATGGACTTCTGTAAAACCCCTAATAACATGAAGCATTTTATACAATATTCAATAAATGATCCACAATATATACCATATTACTTTACATTATTACCAAAAGAGTACCTAATTTCCGTTATTTTAGATGCCTCAATGCCATATAAAAAATGGTTAGTTTCTAATAAATCTATAGATAGCACGCCTTTTAGAGATATAGTTTTAGAGATCTTTTCAGAAGATGAAATTAAATTATTATTCCAAGTTGACCTTAAAAATAAAGTAGTAGAAGTATCTCAATCAATAGATAATTTACTTAAAGTTAATTGGGTCATCTATACACAAAAAGACCACGCCCTTGCTCATGGTCTTTGTGGTGATCCAACGTGGTGTTTACATGATAGATATGATGAATTATGTAAAAAGGTTGAGAAAGCCTTGGCCAAAACGAACTCTCGCTCTTTTGAGGCGTGTAGAGGCGTATTAAAATTCGCCATACAATATAGACAACATAAATTAGATAATAACGCATCTAATTTTCTATTCGGTTCTATATCAAACCGCTGTGGTATAGGCGCAGGAGCGAATGGTGTGTATTTCAGAGGTTCTCTATTAACAGATGAGCAAATACGAGATTTAACAGGGGAAGAAGTCGCTAAACCAAAGAAGGATAGAAATAGAAATGCCAAACTTTAAGTGCATGAGTGATGAAAATTATCTTCAAATAGTACAAGATATCAAAGAATCATTTAAGAATGATCATATATTATTTTATGCATATTTCAACATAATTGATTCATTGACAATAAATCAAAATTTGTATGCACCGGCTGCTATTTCATTTATTAGAAATAATAGTGATAAATCTAAGATAGATTTGACATTAGAGTTTAATCCATTCTTCATGCCAGAATTAGACTTTCAGGATTGGAAATTCATTTTAGTACATGAATTAAATCATATAATAATGAAACATCCATTTAGATTTTTTTTGTTAAAAGCATTCTATAAAGAAAATCCAAGTTTCTCAACTAATTATAATATTGCCGCAGATATATCAATTAATCATCTGATAAATGATATATTTGATATAGATCGCGAGTCCTTATTGGATTGGAAAAAATGGTGTTGGGTGGAAACTATATTTCATTGTAAAGAAGGATATGAACATATAGAGCCCGGTAATTCAGCAGAGTATTATTTAGATCTCTTGATGAAAAATACCAATCTTACGCCATCATTGTCACAGCCAATAAATTCACATTCATTTGGCGGTGTTGCAAATTCGGATAACGATTCAAATAGCGAAGCTAAAGAACAAGAATCGGCGGAAAACACGGGTTCTTCGATATCAAGAGCTGAAATATCCAATAAACAAGAGCAATTAGAGGATTCTTTAATTGTTGAATTATCTAAACACATTAGAAAACCTGTTGCTAAAATTAGAGAATTGATCGATCAATTTAATGAGGATATGGGTGTGGATGATGGATTTTCTAATGGAATATTTGGTCCGCAATGTCGCACAACTGCCAAGAGTGCTCTGTCTAGATTAACGGAAAAGCTCAAGGACTTAGAGAATCAGAAGAAGACCAGAGAAGCGTGGATGGAATTTTTCAAATCAGTAAAAAAGAAAATGGGATTTGATGAAGAAGACATAGAAGACTCATGGTCGCTTACAAATAGAAGATATGCGTCACTCGTAAAAAATTCTGATATATTTTTACCCACCGAGCATGATTTTGATACTAAAGGTAAAATGAATTTAATGGTTTTTATAGATACTGGTAAATGGTGTTCACCATATATACCAACATTTAAACGTTTAGTAGCAACCATACCAAAATCCAATATAAATTACAAATTATTTTCGTTTGCAAATAAAGTTATACCAGCTAATGATTTAAATGACTTGCGGTTTAATGGCGGCGGAAGTTATATCAATTCTGTTGAAAATTTCTTATTATCTCAAGACAAATATCCAGACGCCGTTTTAATCGTAACAGATTGTGTGTTCTACGATAGCAAAATATCAATAAGTCAACCGGATAAATGGTTTATGTGTATTACTAATCAGAAACAATACTCTTATAGAAGTAAAACAATCCCGCGCGGTGTAACATATTCAATAATAGAAGATATGATGAATAATAAATGTATTTTCAAGAAAAAATAACTGAACAAGTAAACAATATATTGTGTAACATAGGGTATAAAAACCTTAGATGGATCGTTAATTATGATCCATCTAAGGTTTTCGTTGTTAACACTATATGGATATCACCAAATAAATTATCTTCAACATTTGGAAGAGTCTATCACGAAGATTTAAAATGGTTGATGATGCATGAAATTCTTCATTTTCATATCGCCCCCCAATATTTAAAATACCAAGATAATTTTGGTATGCCTAGAGATGATTTATTAACCAACAAAAAGACTGGACTAAATCACGAAGAATGTATAGTCTTCGAAGAGTTAGTCCAGTCTAATACAGATTTAGTATTGAATTATTTGTCCGATTATGAAAAAGATAAATTAATTAATTTTAAATTTTAGTTATCTCAGAGAATCCATTTTTATATTCAATTAATAGTTTATTATCAAACATGGACGACGCCTCATCTCTATGAGAGATGACGAACAGAGACAGATTTTGTTCTTTTGCGACTTCTTTTATAAATTTTACTGCTAATTGTACACCCGTATTGCTTAAACCAACATCTAAACATTCATCTAATAAACAGAAGTTTACATTTCCATGACGATATTGTAAAACATCTCTAAACGCAAATGATAAGGCTAAATTTATTCTCGCCTTTTGTCCGGATGATAGTTTATTGAAATTCATAGCATTATCAAACTGTTTAATCTCAGCAGTCATGTTCTCTAGGAATGTTACTTTATGTGGAAGTCCCATTTTATTCAAGTATAATTTTAATCTTGAGTTTAAAAGTGGTAAATTCTTTTGTAGTAAATTCTTTCTTATGAAAGAGTCCTTCTTTGTTAATAACTTAATTAAAAAATCTTGATGTTTGATCAATTTATTCAATTCATTAATAGTTTCATCTTTATTCTCTGGTTTAGGCGTGTTCTCAATAGCAGTTAGAGATGCTTCGTATGGATTCTTTTCAGACATTAAATCATTGAGGCGTTCTCTTGCAAATTTCAATCCACTCTTTACATCTGAAAGATGTCTTTCATCTGGTATCACTAAAGTTGTCTTAATTGATTTAATTTTTTCATTATATTCAGTTATTAAATCTTTATTTTGTTGAATGGCTTCCGGCTCTAAAAATAATTGTTCAGATATATTGAATGGATTTTTTTGCTCTTTTAAGAATTCTATTTTTTTGGTGATAGATTCTCTTTTATTTTTCAAGGTTGATAGCGCCTCTGCGGTGTAATTTGTCTTTACTTCTGTTAAAGCGACATTAAGCTCACATAATTTATTTTCCGCATTTGATAATTCATTTTCTATTCTAATAGCCGAATCTTCTAGTTCAGATAAATTAAATTGTTGCTCTATTAATTCTTTCGCAGCATTTTCATAATGCTGTCCGCAGTGAGGACATTTACTTTCCTTCAAAGTTTTTATATTATTTTCGGCCAGGTCTATTTTTTCAGCCAAGTTTTTTATTTTATTATTATAGTCTATGACTTGATCTTTATATACTCTTATTTCAGTTTGTAGAAAACTTTTTTTGGCAATAAGTGATTCTTCAACATCAAAATCTACTGAAACAATATTTAATAATTCATCTGTAAGTGATTTTATGGAATTGTTATTTTCTATATTCCAATCATTACTCTTTTTTACATTGCTATTGAAAATATCTATTTTATTCTGTAGATCGCGATTTTCAGATTCCAAGTCGAGAATATTTTTCTCTATCTTTGATATTTCGCGAAATGAATTTTCATGCAGAGATATATCTATAGACTCGTCCTGCTTTATTTTATTAATTATATCTTGTGTTTGAATTTCATTTTTAGTCTTCCACTCATGCGCTAGCATTTTTAAATTACTTATCTGATTTTCTCGTCTTTTAATTTCTTCTTGAATTGCAGCATTAACAGCGATTTCTTTTTCTAAGGTTTGTTTAGATATTTTCATTTCATCTTTAATTATATTTGCTTTTTCTGTGACTTCAGAATATCCAAATAATTCTTCTAAGATAGAAATCTGATCTGCTGTTGGCAAGGATAGAAATGGACTATTAGTGGCTGAAAAAATAACGATACGGGTAAAGGCATCGTATGAAATGCCTAGAATCTTTTCTATCAAAGCATTCGCATTTGTTGTGCTATCAGGCGTGCATTCATGCTCTGGTGTAAAATCCCAATGATCTTCTTGGTGTTTAAATATTTTAATACCATCTCCACCCAAATGTTTATTTTTTCTAAATCTCTGAAATTTATATCTTATATCGTTAACACTTAAATATAGATTCACCATCAGATCTTTTTTATTAGAATCATTTATAAGTTCATCTTTATTAACATTAAATAGAACGCTATCATATGCACAAAAACAAATAGCGTTTAGTATTGAACTTTTTCCTGCCCCATTTGAGTCTGAACCGTCAGAGGATGAAACATAATTTTTACCTTGAATTAGTATAGGTGACGTAGTTTTAAGATCAATGGTGGTTATTTTATTACCATATGATAAGAAATTTGATATCTCAATATGTGAAAATTCTATTTTCATACCTTACCTTTATAAATTTTTATAAGCATATCATTATCGATGTTATTGTTTTCTATTTTACTTAATAAATTTTCTATTAATTCATTCGTAGTTTGTTGATCATTTTCACTTTGTATATTTTCATCTACATGGGTATTCTCTAAACTATTTTTTAGATCTGAATCATCTTCTATTAGAAATAATTCTTTTAAATTAAATTGTTTTGTTAAACTTTCTCGTAGCTCTATACTTTCATTATATGAAATATCAACGTCAACTATACATTTCACTCTAGCATTATTCTTTAATACTTCATTATCTTCGTCGAGTATATCAGAAAGATTGCACCGAATGTAAAGCGGAGAATCCGGCCAAAATTTATATTCTATATTATCATTAATAAAATCATATATTGCCATACCTCTCTCGGCATCGTTTGCATCCGAAAAATCCATTGGAAATGTATTGCCAATGTATGTAACATTGTCTTTGGTTTGACGCTTATGGAAATGTCCGGAAAATACTCGTTTTTGTTTTTTGAAGAAATCTTTATGATTCGGTCCATGTTTCATCACTGTATGATCACCTGTTAAAATGAATCCGTTTAATTCGAGATGACCAATTGCAACTGGAACGTCTTGATATTCTAATAGCTTTGGATATTCTTCGTGAAATAAGTATGGGATCATCAATACAGAACCATAAATATCATCACATTTTTTTATCTCATCTATTAATATAAAATTTGAAAGGTGTTCGAAAATCTCTGTAGTAAATACAGATCTATCAGATCTTCTATAACAATCATGGTTACCAACATGAAAATATACTGGAATATTTAATGAATTTAAAAGTTTTGCACCTTCATTTGAGTATTTCAAAGTTAGACCATTAATAGCCGATCTATGTTCATGCCAATCACCAAGAAAATATACATGATCTATAGTTGGATCGGATTTCACTTGTCCGCAAAACCACTTTATAAAATTAAGACAGTCATTATTATGTTCTTCGCTATTATTTTTTCTTCCAAAATGAATATCTGTTATTAGAGCTGCTTTTTTAAGAATTTTCTTCATCTGTTTCAATTATTCCTTCATCCGTTTCTTTTATTTCTTTTTCGGCGTCATCTTCTGGGAAAGTTATAGTAACTTCTGAATCATCTTCTGAGAAATTTTTATCTTCGAATATCGACATGTCAGATTCTGTGTCTGAAGAGTCTTCAAAACCAACTATAAAATTATCTTTACTAACCTTTTCCATTTCTAATAATTCCATAAAAGACGGGTTCAGCCCTAGATCTTTTTTAACTGCAGCTTTCGCATCTTGTTGCTTCTTTTCAGAATTTCCGTAAGCATAAAATGCGTGACGTAATATCTGAGTGAAATATGAGAAAGGATTATTTGATTTTTCAGGATTAAAAGATTTCCATACTTTGACAACTGTCATTATAGCATACGCTTTCATATCTTCCTCATGTGAGTATATGTTAGCAAATTTAGGATGCTTAGCGTATCTTTTGCACAGTTCAATTGTCATCCTTCCAAATTCTTCTGTCATTTTCCCTTGTTTATGGCTCAGTTCTATCTGCTTAAGCATATCAGCATTATTAAGATAATTCTTTGGCTTTTTCTTCTTCTCTTTTTCCATAATGACTCCTATTATTCATTGAATGATACTACTTATTTGTAAAAGATTCAAGTAGATAAATATTTTCATTAAAATGATGAGAAAACATGAGTAATTTAACTCCACAACAAATTCAACAGTTAGCATCCCAAGCGTCCTCTGCGCTTATTAGACAACACTTGGAAGACCCGAAAGCTAAATTTCGCGATAAGCCTTCGTCACCAGCGATAAAAGATTTTGAGAAAACTTCGACAGAAATTGGAAAGGTTGCGGAGAGGATGGTTCGTGGTTTTAAAGATATGCTTTCTATACCAAAAACTGTTGAACAAGCATTTAAAGAGCTTTCAGAAGAACTTAAGGATGATACCAGAGAGTATTCAGATTCTATCAATAAAATGACAAAGGCGACTTTAGATTACGTCAAAAATAACAAGGGTAATATAAAAAATCTAAAGGACCAATCCAAAGCTATATTTGAGACTAGCAAAAGACTAGACACATTCATGTCTGATTTATCTAATATTAAAGATTTAGAAAGACAGCAGCAAAAAATAATAGATGATCTTAAGAAAAAACAGGAAACAAAACAAGCTAAAATAGACGCAAAAACCAATAGTGGCATGGAATGGAACCGTTTATTAAAAGACATGACAAAGCTTGGTGAGCAGCAAAAAAATCTAGAAAAAATAATACAAGAATACAAAGGAAAAGCGGACCCCGCCAGTGCCGGTGTGTCAGATGATTTGGCAAAAATGGTTGCAGAATTTCAAGAAATGATATCTCACGATAGGGATGCACAAGATCATTTTCAACCTTTAATTGAAGATATTAACAAAATAGTAGATAAAATAAAAGATAATGGCGATAAAGATCTAATTATTAGCGAGGAAGAGAAAAAGACATTGAAACACATGTCCACCATTCTAGAAGAGCGTAATACAGCTCTAGAAGCTGGTGTTAATCGTCTAACAACCACAATGGTTGATAATAGTAAACGTTTTGAATCGATATTTAAAGGTATTATATCATTATCTGGAACATTAGCAAAAACTTCATTCGGCGCATTTGGTGCGCAAGGACGAGCAGGACTAATGGGCGAGTTCATGCCGAAACTCGGTGAAGCGTGGAATCTTGGTATATCCCCAGAGGAATTATACAGTATAATGGCAGAAAACAAAATGTCATTAGGAATGTATTATGGAAAAGACAATCTATCTACTGCTATAGATGATGATGCTGTAATGCGCGCAGCACAAAAGAGTCAGCTAGTATTAGGATTAGTAGGAAAAGATGCAATAGAGCAGCATTTAAGAAACGTTGAATCGCAACTTTATATGGGCACGTATGACAGAAACGCGACTCCCGAGGACAGAAACGCACAGTCGCAAAAATTATCAGAAAGCTTTGCATATTACGCTAATATGAATCGGGTTGATGCGCAAAAATATGCGACACAATTTACAGAAGATTTACGCGGCGGAATGTTGAACCCGATGATAACAAGACTAAAACAACAAGGTACAACATCGGAAAATATGCAAGATACATTGCAGCAGAGCTATGGTGTTCTAAGAGCACAGCTAAAACATCTTGGGTATGCCGATGATTATTATAAGTACATGATGCAACAGGATATGATAGCCAGAAACAAAGATTTGGTTGGAGCTATCATGGGCCAAGTTGGCGTAGACGTTATGATGACGCAATTAGAGAGTATGGGAATTAAAACTACCGCAAAGGATAGAGATCTCTTTAAACGTCTTGAAATCGCCGGAAGTTTCCAAGGAATGGGCGCCACCAAAGAAGAAATGGAAAGAATGCAATTTCTACAAGCATCGGTTTATAGAAAAGGTAACGAATACATAGGAGCGACACAAGATAGATCAAGAAGTCCCGAAGGTATAATAGCGGCGTATAGTGATTATTTACTATTCAATACATTTGGTCAAAGGTTTAACACTGTCGGTTTTAATCAAGAAGCGGTTGAAACTGCCGGGAATGCCCGCATAGCATCTGAAACTATAGCTACAGCATCAAAATATGATGCGAGCGGAAACTTATTGTATAGTCCAGTCCTTTCACTAGACGATGCCTCTAATAAAGCCGCTACATCTGTAAATTCATTAAATTCGGCACTAGAACTATTATTTAATATTGCTAAGGGTACACTAGGCAATCCGTTTGGCGCCACTGCTGCTGGCATAGGCGGGTTTGCTGTAGACACCGCCGCAACCGCCATTGGTGGTTATGCCGCGATGAAAATGGCTCAAGGCGGTGGAATGCTGAAACTACTTTCTGGTAGTAAATGGGGTAAATTGTTGTTAGCAGGAACAACTGCGGCGGCAGCCGTGGGTGGTATATCTTATCTGTCTTCATCCACATCTGAATCTGGTACAACTGGTGCCGGTAGTGTCGGCAGCCAACCAAATACACAAGATCCATTTTATAGAGATTTACTAGGGATGCCAATAGAAACTCAACAAGGAACTTTCAATATTAACAGTGCAATCTTAAATATTGGAAGTTTTTCTGGAAACAGCCCCGGAGCAGTAACAATGGGCTTGTCCCCAGCAATGCTGACACCGGCTGCGGTTGCACCAATAATGAGAGATGTTGTTGAACAACAAAATAAAGAGTCAGAGAGATCTAAATTAGAAAGCGCCGGTCTAATAAGCAATATAACCGCTTCAATACTGGCAAGTTCTGTATACGCAAAATATGCAACAAAAGCTACAAGTATGTTCGGTAAAGCTGCGAAATTTGGAAAAGGTCTTGGAGTGGGTGCGTTAACTGGATTGGTAACAGAAACTGCGGTTGAAGGATATAATAGAGACACATTAGATTATGCGACATTATTAGGCGTGCAAAAATCTAGTGCAGATAAGACCGGAAGCGGTTTCTTAAATATGATGCTAGGTTATGAGGATGATGATTGGGGTATAACAACCGCCATAAAAGACTTGGGTATACGAACGGCTGGTTTATCCACGGAATTAGCACTAAATGCCGCAAATATTCCTAATGATTTAACCTTGGGTTATTTCTCTGACACTTTAGGCGTTAAAAGTGTTGCAGAAAGAGTTACTGAAATTGAGAGAGCCAATTTAACTAAATCCGTAGAAGAGAAGAAGAAAGCTTTAATGGTTGATTCAAATGGAAATATAACAGACGAAGAAACTCCGTTATCAATGCTATCGCCGATGGATATAGCGCAATTTGTTAAAAAAGTTTCAGAGTTCATGGATGGTATAAACAGTGGAGTTGGTAAAGCGGCGCAGGCTCTTAAAACCAGAAATGATAAAGAAGATGAAAGAGATCAATTAGGAAGAATGACGAGTGGAGATATTGTTAGTGCATATAATCAAGCTAATCAAAATGCTGTCCAAAAAGCTAATAACAATATCAATAGATATAAAACACGCGCAACCTAATTTTTAATCGCTAAATAAATTAAACTTCGGATTTAAGTATGGCAATAAACAAATATTTCAAAATAATATCACCGAATTCACAGAAAACAACATTAGGCGACAATGTTGATAGTACGGGTTTGGGTAATATGTATGGTAATTATGGTTGGTATCATAGATTGGTGGCCGGTAGCCCATATAGAATACAAAGATATAGAGAATATGACCTAATGGATAATGACATAGATGTTTCTACTTCATTAGATATAATGGCAGAAGAAATTGCAGGAAATAATGGCAAGGGTGAACTACCTCTTAAAGTTGAAATAGTCGCGGGCCAAGAACAATTCGTTAATACTTCTCAAGTAGTAACATTAAATGCCGCGCTTAGAACTTGGTGTAATTTACATAAATGGAACACAAGAGTATATGATATAGCCAGAACTACTATAAAATATGGAGATTGTTTTTATATTAGACCTAGAGATAAGAGAAAAAAATATATTTTTATTCATCCTGAAAACGTATATGGTGCAATTGTGAGAGAGGACGATTTTACAGAAATTGAAGGATGGGAATTTAGACTTGATTATAGTGTTATCAATTCTAGTAATTCATCTATGACTGGTTACGGTATAAGCGTAGATCACCAAGGCGAGTCGATTGCGCAAATAGGAAAAAATGATGTTGTACGTTTTACCATGTTTTCTGAAACAGATAGAGAAGCGCCTTTTGGAAAATCAGTTCTAGCGGCCATTTTTAGAGCATTTAAACAAAAAGAATTACTCGAAGATTCTATTCTTATATACAGAATACAAAGGGCGCCGGAAAAGAGAGTTTTCTATGTTGATGTCGGTATGTTGCCTCCACAACAAAGAAGCGCATATCTTGAAAAGTTCAAAAATGATATAAAACAAAGAAAAGTACCATCTTCTTATCAAAATGGCGTACCACAAGTAGAAAGCACTTATAATCCAATGTCACAGCAAGAAGATTATTTCATAGGTGTCAGGTCAGATGGCAGCGGGGCAAAAGTCGAAGTGCTGCCGGGTGGACAGAATCTCGGCTCATTAGAAGACCTTAAATATTTTTACGATAAAATGCGACGCGGTCTTAGAATACCAGAGTCATATGTAAACTCTGCCGCAGAAGGCGGCGGTGTTTCTAACGATGGTAAAGTTGGCATCGCATATTTACAAGAAGTTAAATTTTCATTATATATGGAAAGAATTCAAAAGAAATTAGAAGAAACATTTGATAGTGAATTTAAAAAATTCCTAAGAGAAATAGGCGTTGAGGTTGATACTACAATATTTAAAGTTGTTTTACCACCTCCTTCTAATTATGAGGCTTCTAGAAAACAAATGATGGACGCGGACCTATTAAGCAACCTTTCATCTGCAGATGGAATTCCATCGTTGTCTAAACAGTTCATACTAAGCAAATACGGACAATTATCGAAAAATGAGATTAAACAGAATGAGCGCTATTTAAGATTAGAAAAAGGTCTGAATATAAACGGTGATGAGAGAGATTTACCGAAACTTTATAATCCAGAGGAAGCCGAATTGGGCGGATTTGAGGGCGGATTTGGTGGAAGCAGTGGAGGTTTAATGGGAGGGGGCTCGTCATTCGGTGGTGACATGGATTTAGGAGACGATTCTATGAACCAGGACGCCAGTGAGACTGGTGATACTCTCAATACTCCTGAAACTGAATTGGGCGGTGACGCAAAATTACAAAAAGATAATAAGCAAAATATGAATAACAAACCCGGTCAACCTACACAACAATCGAAAAATCAAAACAAAAAATAATTTGTTATAAATAGTTTAAAATACTTTGAGGAAAAACAATGAAATATTTACATTTGTTCTTAGAACATTTAATAAATGGTGAAAAAGATCTTGCTAAAGCGGCAATTAAAACTTCGATTAATCAAAAATTCGCTGTCAGAATTAACGAAGATCATGAGAAAGTCATGACTAAGCAGCAAATGGCAAAACATTTGAAAGGATTATGGGAAAAAGCCGATTCAGATGATAAGAAAACAAAGTTCTTGTCTAAGCTAGCAAAAGCCGCTGGCATGGATCAATGCACAGAAAAAGATATAAGCAAATGTGCCGAAAGCATTTGCTCTAAAGGTGTAATCCAATGTGATTCTATAATCCATTCTTTGGAAAAAATCGTCGGTGTTAAGTTTGAACCAAAAAAACTTAATGAGAAGAAAAAAGATGAAGAAGATGAAGATGAAGATGAATCCGATGACGAAGAAGATGACGAAGAAGATGATGACGACAACGAATCAGAATCAGACGAAGAAGATGAATCAGAATCAGACGACGATGAAGACGACGATGAAGACGACGATGAAGACGAAAAGCCAAAAAAGAAAGATGAAAAAGATTCATTTCTTAAGAAAATAAAAGAATCAGCCGTCAACGAAAAAAAGAAAATGGCTAAAGCTATGAAAAAATCTTTAGAAAGAGATGGTGAATATTCCGATAAAGATAAAGAAAAAGTAAAAAAATCCACCAGAAAAAAATCATAATATGAAACTTCTTAATATAGTGTCTTTAGGTAATGATAGTGCATTAGAAGGTGGTGATAAGCTACCAACTATAGACAATTATAAAGTAGGCCAAAAGCCTAAAAAGCTTAAGAAGGGAAAATATGGTATGAATGGACCAACTAATTATTCTGGCACAACGTCACAAACGGATACCGGTGCCGATGGTGGCGTAGAATGAAAAGATTTTTAACATTCCTAGAGCAGCACTATATTACAATAGATAAAATATCTAAACCTGATTGCGGCTGTTCTGATGGAAAATTAAAAAAGAAAACTAAAACAAGTGCATTATCAAGAAAAAAGAATAAAATTAATTATGATAATGATGTATTTGTTAAATATTTAATGCAAAACACAAGCGCACAATGAGGAAAATATGAATAAAACAGCATTATTAAAAGATTTTATAGACGCGGTTCTAAAGAGTGATAATGACGCTCAGGGTATAGCCGCTAAGAGATATGCAATTGAGAAGGTTAAGTCGGTGTTAGCTAAGGCAGAAAAGCCGGTTAAAAAGGTTTCTGAGGCTTTCAAGCAGCAATTTCTACAATTGATCACTGAAAGTGAATATGACGTATCACTTCACGGTGATAAAGTAGTTGTCGGTGATAAAGTAGTAGGAAGAATTATAAATCAATTAGATGATGATTCTCCTATTGTTTTCATAAGCTTAGACGGTAGAGTCAAGAAAGAATTTAATACAGCACAGGAATTATTCAGCTACATTGAATCAGCATTCTTAGGGGTATAATATGAAAAACGAATTACTTATAGAAAGCACTGGAAATGCACTAGAAACCATCATAGAAGAAGGTGATGTTGAGAAAACACCTTATTTAAAAGGTGTTTTCATGCAGGCTGACGTTAGAAATAGAAATAAAAGAATATACCCATTAGATGAAATGACTAGTGCAGTTTCTGACATGACTAAAAGAATAAAAGAAAACAATGGTATTTTTGGTGAGTTAGATCATCCAAATACATTAAACATTAATTCTGATAGGATTTCACATGTTATTACTGAAATATATATGGATGGTGTGAATGCTATTGGAAAGGCTAAGGTCATCAAGGGTGTACCAATGGGTAATATATTGCACAATCTTTTACAGACTGGTGTTAAAATAGGTGTTTCTAGTAGAGGTACTGGCCAAGTCAGTGAAAGCGGGATGGTATCTGGTTTTTCCGTGGTCACAGTAGATGCAGTGATAACGCCATCGGCGCCAGGGGCGACTCCACTGAGCGTTTACGAAAGTTTAGAACTTGACAAGTCAGGTAAAAAAGTATTAACCTTGAGTGAAGCCCTACAACACGATAAAGCGGCACAGAAATATTTTTCTAAAGAACTAATGAACTTCGTAAAAAATTTATATAATAAATGAATGAATTAAATAAATTGCAACAAGAGATAAGTACAAAAAAAGGATCTGAAGAAGATCCTTTTTTTGTTTTGATACAAGAATGGTTTAAAAGTACAAAAAATATATCTAAATTTAAATCTAAAAAAGAATATGAAAAACTTGTGCAGTTGACCGATTTTCTACCAGAGAAATGCGATGTACGCAATAGAATGTGGCATGTTTTAAATGGATATTCAATTCCATTATGTAAGACCTGTAATAATGTACAGGTTCGTTGGGATAATACAAACAAAAAATATAGAGAGTATTGCAGTTTAACATGTTCATCAAATTCTCCAAGCGTTAGGGAAGCAGTTAAAAACACTAATATGGAACGATATGGTGGAGTATCACCCGCCAATTCTTCTATAGTTAGAGAAAAAATGTCAAAATCGATGGAGATAAAATATGGTGTAAAAATGCCATTACAATCAGACTCTATTAAAAATAAATTTAGACAGACTATTCAAGAAAAATATGGTGTTGAAAACATATCACAATCAGACGCTATAAAACAAAAAAAGAGAGAAACAACGAAATCTAATTATGGTGTCGAATATACTTTATTACTGCCGGAATATAGAGATAGATTGCATACCGCAGCATGGTCCGAAGATACTAGAGAAAAAAGAAAACAGACCAACAAAATATTATATGGAAAATATAATCCAAATCAGAGACATATAAGTGATGAAAATTTAGATAAACTTAATGATGCAGAATGGTTATATGACATGCATTATAATAAAAAATATAACTGCGAATATATTGCTTCTTTATTGGGTGTGGACAGGCACACTGTTGCGAATAGATTGAAAGATGGTGGGTATGAAATATTAAATTTAGCAAACAGATCATCAAAAGAAATAGAGATATCAGAATTTATATCACAATACTTTAATATTAGAACAAACGTTAGGGATATAATAGATGGTGAATTGGATATTTTTGTTCCAGAATTAAATATTGCGTTTGAATATTGCGGGTTATATTGGCATTCAGCGGAAAGAATTGGTAAAGATTATCATTATAAAAAATACATAAAATGTAAAGAAAAAAATATTAGATTAATTCAAATATTTGAAGATGAGTATTTATATAACAAAAATCTAGTTTTAGATAAAATAAAAAACATTTTAGGTAAACGCACTAGTAAAATATATGCAAGAAATTGTACAGTTACAACAGTCGATTATAAATTAGCAAAACAGTTTCTAGATAAAAATCATATACAAGGGTGCGGAGTTACATCCATTAATATGGCACTTTTATTTGAAAATGAAATCGTTGGTGTTGCATCGTTTTTGAAATGTAAAGAATTTGTATATGAAATGACTCGTTACTGTTCAAAAAATGTTATAGGCGGGTTTTCAAAAATTATGAAAAATATCACTTTTAAATATGATAAAATATTTACATTTGCCGATTTAAGGTGGAGTGATGGACTACTTTATGAAAAAAATGGTTTTTATAAAACTGGATTTATAAAACCTGATTATAGTTATTGTAAATCAGAAAAACGGCATCATAAGTTCGGGTTTAGAAAGAAATTATTACAATCTAAATTAAAAATTTATGATGAAAATCTTTCAGAATATGAAAATTGCTCAATTAACGGATATTATAGAATATATGATGCAGGGAAAATAAGATATGAATATGATAATAGCAAATAAAAAGGGCGCTGTTGGCGCCCTTTTTTATTTGCCACATTTGCAACAACTTAAAATCTCAATTCAGAGGTATCTGAATCGTATTTTGCAGATGAAGTTGCAGCTATATCATCTATTCTACTCGATGGTTGTGATGGTAATTTGCTACCACGTTTGATGGCTTCTTTTGTGTACGCTGACATACCTTCATCATTGATGACATCTATCATATTATTACCAGCGTCAGTTAATTCGCCACCGGTTAAAAGACCAAGCGTTTCCAATTCATCCATTGTCATCTGTTCTCTTGGTCTAGCGACGTCATAATCTAACTCACCATTTGCAATTTTTTTAAGAACATGTACTTGCATTGGTGTGAGTTCAGAGTATGAAATAGCTCCGACAGAAGGAATAAATTGTGTTTCATTTAACATAGTTTGTATTTTCATTACTACATCTCCATTATGTGTATTTTAAATATTTATAGGTAAATCATATTTGACAATATTTTTTGTGTCGCATATAATAGGCGCATCATAAAAGGGCAGACTAATGGATGTCAAACAAGTAATTGTTCTCAGGAAAGATTTAAATATGCGCAAAGGCAAGATGATAGCCCAAGGTGCACATGCTGCTTCATTTTTCATTCTAGAAAAGTTGAAGCAGTCACTAGAGCGCCCCAGCGAAGTGTCATTTACCCAAGCCGAACTATTTTGGGTGCATACAAATTTTAAAAAAATAGTATGCTCTGTCAACTCTGAGAAGGAATTAGAAGATGTATATTCTATGGCTAAACAACAAGGACTTTTTGTTAGAAAAGTAATAGATTCTGGTAAGACTGAATTTCATGATGTCGAAACACTAACGGCTATTTGTATCGGACCGGATTTATCGTCTAAAATAGACGTAGTAACAGGGCATTTGGATTTATTATAAGGATTAGTTATGATCTTCACTACAAAAAAACAGGACATTGTTCAGCGAGCAGGTATCGGTAGCGTGTTTAAATTAAACATTCCAATTGAATCATACAGAGAATTAATTTTAGATACTAAATCATACAGTGAATGTGTATACGAATTCTATAATCTGTTAAAAAAACAAAATAGAATTATCAATTGTCCTATGAACTTAATAGGCGCTGAGATCATTTCAGCGGTTTCGAGATTACTCTCTGAAAACCTTCAGAGGGCTGATAAAATTATTTTCTTAGGTGATGATACCAAGGAAAAATTTTGGGATACAATAGGTGATTCGCCAATTAGCAATTGGCTTAAGACCTATGAGCAGGAAGTTATAGAAAAACATGGTGACAAAAAATTTGTAATAATTACATATTCTGATAAAGATAATATAGGTTTAAATTATAGATTCAATATTGAATCACGTTCATATGAACTATATGAACCAGTTTATCAAGATCATAGATATAATAGTTCACATTATAATTACTTTTATGGGATGAAAATAAATGACTGAAAAAATTAGAGCAGTTGGAAGAAATATTTTAATTGAAAGAATAGAGAAGAAGAATGTCACAGATTTTGGATTGTTAATACCAAATGACGCAGAAAAAGATAATTTTGCATACGCAAGAGTTTTATCAGTTGGCGATGGGTATTACAGTGAAAAGTTAAAGAAAGAAATAATACCATCCGTCAAACAGGGAGATATAATTCTTTATAAGCCAGAATCTGCAATGAAATTAGAAAAAAATATTCTAATGATAATAGAAGATCATATATTTGGTATAATTTCAGATGATAACTAACTATAATCGCATTTTTGATAGGCTTAAAAAGCTTGACTTAGAAATTAAAAATGAATTGAAAAAATATAATGCCACATATAAAAAGCCCGGTAAAAACCGGGCTTTTTATCTACTATCTAAAGTTAGAAACTGGCCTTTGTGATTGTCCCGCTTGATCATTTTCATCAGAGTTAAATTCTTCATCGCTAACTTCGGTTGTTAGGCTCTTTTGTATTCTTCTAATTAACCCTGAAATTTTATTCATATTTGCCCAAATTCTTCTAGTGTGAAGTGTCTTTGATTGTCCCGCTGGAAGTTTCTTCAAAAGTGATACGGCTCTTTTTGCAGCTTCTAAACGTTTAAGTGCTTCGTCATATGCCAAACCAATGTCATCTGGCAAATCATCTAAAACCCCCTCTTTTAGAAGAAAGCTCTTTGCATCACCGATTCTTTTAAGTTTGGTTTCTAAAATTGTTAGATTTGAATTTATTTTCTGCGAAATGGCGCTATTGACTAATTCTTTTATAAGTGACATACTAAATCTCTCCTAATTTTATTGGGATTTATTCTATTTATAAGGAAATAAAAATATGCCGATGTTTGTATTCAAATGTGATGAATGTGGTAAGACTGAAGAAAGAATAGTTAAGAATAGTGAGATAGAAGAACAAAAATGCGAATGCTCTCAAGAATCGCACATGACACAAGTATTCGACCCATCATGTAATTTTATCCTCAAAGGTACTTGGTATAAAAACGCAAAGAGGTATTGATATGCTTAAGATGTTTAAACCTGAAGATACAATAGATCAAGATGCAAAAAAAGAAATATTTTTAGCCGGTTCTATTGAAATGGGGAATGCCGATAAATGGCAAGAAATGATCTTTAAAAAAGTTTGCGATAAAAATAAAGATTACAAAGGAAATGTTAATTTCTATAATCCATACAGAGATGATTGGGATTCTTCTTGGAAGCAAAGAATCTCCGACAAAAAATTTCAAGAACAAGTATCTTGGGAATGGGAACATTTATTAAAATCAAATTTAATAATTGTATATTTTCAAGATGAAACCAAATCCCCTATTTCTCTTTTGGAACTAGGAGCAATGGCAGCATATGGTAAGAAAATTATCGTGTGTGCCACTCCTAAATTTTGGAGATTCGGGAATATTGAATTTATTTGTGATTTTTATAAGAAAAATATAACATTGGTAAATTCACTCGATGATTTAATTAGTAAAATAAATGATTGGCTATGATTAATTACTACACTGGAATAGGTTCTAGGAAAACTACAAAATCCGTACAAGATTTGTTTTCGCGTATTGGAACATATTTAGAGTCCAAAGGATATTGGCTAAGAAGTGGTGGCGCGGATGGCGCAGATTCGGCGTTTGAAAGTGGCGTTAAAGAGAAAAAGCAGATATGGCTACCATGGAAAAATTTTAATAATAATAGTTCTACGTTGATATTACCAAATAATTTAAATAATCATTTAAAAATAATAACAGAACTCAATATAATAAGTGAATCACATTTTAGCAACTTAAATGACGCGGCGGTAAAACTACACTGTAGAAATATCAATCAAGTAATAGGATTTATAGAGAATCCTATTTACTCTAACTTTGTTTTATGTTGGACCGATGAGGGTAAGCAAATAGGAGGAACTGCCACCGCAATAAAATATGCGGAACTATTGGGCATACCAGTATATAATTTCGGAAAATGTAATCATATTTCTAAAATGTATGAATATTGGGAAAGGATTGTTGAAATTGAAAATCTGGCATAAAAAAATTGGATATATAGAATACACAAATATCAAAAATATTGATAGAGAATATTATAATATTAATCAATATAAATTTGATGAAATATTATATGTGACTAAAATTTATGTGAAAGAAGATCATCGAAAAAACGGAGTGGCGAGATTACTAGTGAATAAAATTATAGACAAAGCCAGAATAAATAAAAAGGTCATTTGTCTGGATGCGATACCATTTGAAAATTCCATAGATAGTAATACGCTATGCAATTTTTACAAGAAATGTGGATTTGTTAGAGGTAGCCGCCCAAATTCATTCTATTATATTGGAATATAATATGGATTTACTGATATCAATAATAAGAATGGTAGTTGGACTATTGGTTGCTGTCGTGATAACATCCCCAATAGTAATAGCAATATTATTAATGTTTACTAACATACAATTTTTATTAGTGGCCAAAATATATTTAAGTATAATATGTTTTGCCATTAGTTTATATTATCTATCTAAAATATTAGATATATTGGACGATTAATTATGCACATATGCCCACAAGAAATTTTTATCGCGATACAAATTTTTGATTTTTTCAAACCATACATATACTTTGTCCTTTGGAAAATAAATCAATATTTTTAATTGACAAAGTCACAACGATCAAGTAGAGTAACTCAGTTCTTTTCAACAGGAGAAAATAATGAACAAGACCATTTTTACTACCGCAATTGTAGTAGCTTTAACCGTTTCAACACCTATCCTTGCGTCCGACGACAACGCAGTCGCAGTCGTAAGAGCAAGCTCTGATCTGATTTACAGAGGTCAGGATGTAACCGGCTCACAAGGTACTATAGGATTGGGACTATCATTTAGTGATGTCGTCCTAGATGGTGTATTCGTTTCCGCTGATATGGATACTGTTGAGGTAACACCAGCAAACGATAATACCAGTATTAGATCTGATATCAGAGTCGGATATCAGGGAAATCTAGCAAATTTTGAATATAGTGCAGAATTAGCAAGAGTTCTGAATCCGGTTACATATACTTCCGATTACACAGAAGTTAGATTGAAGACGAATTATAGCATCGCCTATGCTGAATTGGCTCATGGCATCTCTAATAACATCAATAGAGATACATACTTCTCTCTCGGTGTTGAAGGTCGTCCACTTTCATCCAATCAGAATCTTTTGGTTGGTGCTTCCGCGAGCGTCGTGAATTATGACACTGCAACATTCGGTCAATCAAATGTAGAGTTCAACAATGCACAAGTTTATGCGACTTACGATGTCTGGCGCGAACTTGACGTTACAGCGGGTTTTTCATATGGTGGAGGAACTCCGTCTTATGATCTAGGAAACCATGCTTGGGTTGGTGCATCTTACTCATTCTAACCATTGACAAACTGGTGATGTCGGCATATGCCGACATCACCAGTTGCGGATAAAGAATATGGATATCGAAAAATTAAATTCATTAAATAATGAAATAAAAAGAGCCCATTCATGGGCTCTTTTTTGTATTTTAATAAATAGTTATTATACGACAGGTAATAAAAAATGGCAACAACATTAATTTCTAATGGTAAAACTAGACAAACATCAACAGAAATAACTATTTATAATGGTCAATTTTTGACTTTTAGTTTGACATCTGATTCTGACGTTCCTACCACCATGCGACAATTTAAAATTGAAAGAAAAAATAGTGAAAATGTTTTTAAACCATACTCACTAAATGATGGTATTTTTTGTTATTTGGATTACGATGCAAATTCAGTAACAATATCAGTTCCGGGTACATATAGAATAATACGACCAGATATAACTAATTTTAATGTTAATGTCGGTGTAGAATATTCTGTTTCATATGATTCGTTGGATATAAACCAACCTTTAACTTTTACCAGAGAGAATAAGGATGCGAACGGAATTTTTACCACAATAAATTATTTTAGAACTGATGGTAGTTTAGCTAAAACATCCGTATTATCCGGTGGAACAACACCAGAATATACGACTAGAACAGAAATTTGGTTTGAAGCTGATGGAGTTACAGAAGCATCACAAAATGTCTATTCATTATCATATGATGAAGATGGTACATTAATTTCAGAAATCTTAGGTTAAGGAGAATATAAATGAGCGCAGGTTTTTACACAGTAGATTTAAGATATGCCCCTAACTCAGTTATAGGCCCCGGTTTCTCTTTAACCAAAGAAGAAAAAGATACCTATTCTTATCCGGTTAACGGTTGGACATGGTATGAATCGAGGGATGCGGCAGTCGCAGCTTCTATTGATTCAGGTTTGAATCCACAGTTGACAGAAATAAAAAGAGTTGAACTTTTAGTTCAAGAAGAAAAATTGGATAAGGTAGCAAGATCATTGGGATATGACAACATTTATACTGCTATATCATACGCAATAAACAGAAATTCACCAAATTATTCACAAGCTATCAAATTGGCGCAGTATAGAGATGAAGTTTGGACGGCATGTAAAGTTATCAGAGATAATGTTTTAGCAGGTCGCAGACTTCCACCATCAGATCAAGAGTTGTTGGCAGAATTACCAATATTTGTTGGATAAAGTATGTTTACTAAATATCTTAAAATATTGTTTATTTGCTCCATACTATTTGGATGTGCGCCTACTAAATACGCACAATATGATACTAGACCGCCGAATATAATAAATGGTACATCCACTGAACAAATAGTTCCACAGACAATAAAATCTAATGAAGTCGATGTAGAAAGAGAACTTTCAATGGTTTTTAAAAATAGTGAGTGGACGGCGAACGAAAAAAGAGCGTTTATATTATCATTGATAGGCCATTCCATAGATTTAATTAGTAGTTTAAAGAGTGATGAAAGATGTATAGAGCGTAACCCTATACTTGGTCCCAATCCAAGCGATGGCGCTCTTATAGGTATGAAACTTTTAGCCATTGGGTTTGAATATTGGTTATATAATAATCATTCATTTAGAAGCCAACCAACCCATTATTATGGATATACTTCCGCATTGATACATGGATACGTTGGTATTAGTAATTTTAAAAACGATTGTTATTAATGAGCAAAGTTATGATAGAACTCTTTTTAAGGAAATTGCGCTTAAATGCTAAACATTGTTAAACCATATTTTAATATCAATTTTTCTTTAACCGCTTTAATACTTATATTATTTTTAAGTCTTTCAACAATGATTCAAGCACAGGCTCCAAATAACATCGGCACATGTTTATCAGAGCAAGAGAATGAATTATCAATATTGGTCAATAATTACAGAGTTCAAAATGGACTGCAACCTGTTCCAGTTTCTTATTGGATGTCAACTGTCGGCCAGTGGCATGTATGGGATTTAATGACTAATAATCCAGTAGGTGGCGTATGCAATATGCATAGCTGGTCAAATGCGATGCCTACTTTGTGGCAAGGTATGTGCTATACACCTGATCATGCACAAGCTTCACAAATGTGGAATAAGCCGCGCCAAATATCACAAAATGTATTTAATGGTAATGGCTATGAAAATGCTGCAGTGGCCGGTGGAACAATGAATGCCTCAACGGCGTTATGGGTATGGCAAAATAGCGTGGCACATAATGATGTAATATTGAATCGCGGTGTATGGGCTGGTATAACTTTTAGAGCGATGGGCGTAGGTATTTACGGAAATTACGCTGTATTATGGTTTGGTGATACAATGTCAGATCCGGCTGGAACAATGATCCCGTGCGCATCTGATGATTTATTTTCTAATGGTTTTGAGTGATTAATATCAAACATTTTAAGTATATTGTCCCATCCTATGTGATGGGGATTATATGCTCTATCGTCTATTAGAGCTATAAACACTGGTTTACCACTCTCTATAAAATCAAATGGTATATTATACTTTTTTAAGTATTCGATCATTTTCACTTCATCAATTCTATCACATACATTTCTGTTTGATCTACAACTATAGATACCTATTTTAAATTTCTTGTGTAGCGCTTTAATGCTTTCTATAACTTCTAACTCCGGACCTATTTCAAATCCATGAAATGGACTAATAGTCCCATCAAAATCGATCATTACAATTTCTTTGTGGTGATTCATAAATTACCCAATAATAATTTGAAATATTAGCACTATATTGGCTAATTGTCAAGGTGATGTTTTTCGTTTTTCAAAAAATACAAAATCAAAAAATCCTTTAAAATCAATGACTTACGACGCATTGAACGTAAGTGATTGATTTTTTTAACGTTTGTCATAAATATTTCTAAATTATTCATTTACCCGGAGAAAATGATGGACGAACTATTAAAGAAAATATTAGCATCTGAATTACTTACAGAAGATACAAAGGCAGAATTTAAAACAGCTTTCGAAACATTTTTAAATGAAGCAGTTGAGACTGCTAAGAAAGATGTTGAAGAAAAAGTTCGCCTTGAACTAACTGAACAGTATGTTGCTGATCGTGAAAAGTTAATTGAAGCTCTTGATACAAAAGCTGAAGAATTCTTTGCAAAGGAAATCGAAGAGCTTAAAGAAGATATCAACAACTATAAGGACTTGGAAGTTGAATTTGCCAAGAAAGAAGTTGAATTGAAAGCTAACTTACAAGAACAGTTGAAGTCTGATCTTAAAGATTTAGTTGTTCAGATAGATGAATTTTTAGACGTAGTTCTAAATGAAGAATTCGAAGAATTAAAAGAAAGTATTGAAGAAGCTAGAAAGAATGATCTAGGCATCAAGTTATTTGAAGCATTTGCACCTCTATATAGAGCACATTTCGTGGATGAAGACAAGATTAAAACACAGCTAGATGAAGTGTCTGCAGAACTTACGAAGAAAGAACAGAAGTTGAAAGAAGTACAAGAAGAATTGAAGCAGGTTTCTTTTAACAAGAAGTTGGATGAAGTTTTAGCTCCATTAAGTGGTAATGCTAAACAGGTAATGGAAGCTCTATTAAAAACTCAGCCAATAGAAAAACTAGAAGAAACTTATAAGAAATATGTTGGAAGAATCTTAAATGATTCAGTTCCAACGAACGAAACTCACACTAAGGAGAAGGAAGATAAGGTACTTGCCGAAAGTGATAAGAGTGGAACGCCTGTGACCGAGGAAAAAACGGTTGTTAAGACAGGAGATTTACCAGCCCCTGTTAACGAATCCGTGAAAGAAGAAAAGGTTCAGATTCTGGACAATTCAACTAAGCACGCATTGAAAAGATTGGCTGGTATAGAATAAAACTCAAATCATAAACCATAAACAACTTAGGAGAAAAATATGGACGAAAATAAAATGTTTACGGAAGGTTGGCAAGAAACCAAAGACGCACTTTTGGATGGTCTTTCCGGCTCACGTAGAAATATAACAGAACAGGTTTTAGAAAACACTAGAGGCCACTTAGTTGAAACTGCTCCAGCAGGATCAATTCAGGCACATGACATCGCGAACTTCCGTAAGAATCTTCTTCCGCTAATTCGCCGTGTTATCCCAGGCACTATGGCAACTGAATTAGTTGGCGTACAGGCAATGTCCGCGTCAGTTTCTCAGGTTTTCTCAATGAGATATAAGTATGCTGAAGATGTAACACATGATCCTTCACGTTCACAGTTTGGTGGATATGATATCGCCGCAGGCGACGAAGTATTCGGAAACGCAAAGCCAATCCGTCAGTTCTACTCTGGCACAATTGGTGCAGCACAGGACGCTGGCGCTTCAGGTATCGGCGCACCAGGCGCTGATGGTACTTCTGCTCCAGACGATATTGCCGCTGCAACTGCAACTGGTGAAGGTTGGGGTTCAAGCTTCGATTCAACCACATATACAAGCGGAACCACACTATATGGTGAAGCAGTAGGTGGTAGCTTGTACGGTGGTTCAGGTTCACACCTAGAAGCATCTGGCGGCCGTAAAATGACTTTGGAAGTTGTTTCACAGGCAGTACAGGCAAAGAGCCGTAAGTTACAGGCTGGTTGGACTATTGAATCTATGCAGGATGCAAAGGCACAGCACAATCTAAACATCGAATCAGAAATTGTTAAGGGTCTATCCGCAACAATCACTCAGGAAATCGATGCTGAAATTATCAATGACCTTTTGGCATTGGCTGGCACCATCCGTGCATTCGATTTCAGTGCAACTGCAGGTACTACATATGCACCAGCATTCGTAGGTGACCGTTTCTCAAATCTTGGTGTCAAGATTGCAGAAATCAGCAACGAAATTGCACGTAAGACACGTAAAGCAGCAGGTAACTTCGTAGTTTGCTCTCCGATGATTATCACTGTTCTACAGACCGCAGCAAAAGCAGTGTTTGCACCAGCAGTTGAAGGAACCTTCAAGAGCCCAACGAACAACCATTTTGCTGGTACTTTAAACGGTACAGTTAAGGTTTATAGCTATCTATGGAACCAGGCTGCACCGGGTACGACTGACCCATACGGCTCTGATAAGATTCTTATCGGCTTGAAGGGTGGTAACGGTGAATTGGATGCAGGTTATTTCTACTGCCCATATGTTCCGATCATGAGCACTGGCGTTATCATGAATCCACAGACTCACAATCCAGTGGTATCATTGATGACAAGATACGCAAAGGCAGTCTTCACTGACACTGAAACGTCTCTTGGAAACTCAGCGGATTATTATGGAAGATGCATGGTACAGAACCTAGAGTTCCTGTAAGATTAAATCTTCACAGTAGTAATGCAACACAAAAAACGCCCGGTTATCCGGGCGTTTTTCTTTTTATAACTTCTGTAACTACTTGGTAATTCCACGGTGTACATGTGGTAATTCCGTGGTATACTTCTAAGACTAAGTACATAAATATCTTTATGGTTAAGGAAAATATATTTAATGAAAGAAAAATATCCAGAATGTTTAGAAAATATAGGTCTGAAAATAATTGACGAATTTGTATCTTCAAACCATCATCATAACCTACAATGTTTAGTATGTAATAATACATTTATCGCCACACCAAAATCTAAAATGCAGAATTTTAGAAAATCTGGAATGAAGGGGTGCCCGAAATGCACAATTGATGAAAGATTTAAAACTGAAAAAGAACAGATGCGCAACAAACTCATAGAAATGGGATTTGAATTTTCAGATTTTAGATCTAAACTTGATCATATAACGGCAAGAAATACAAAATGTGGCTGTGGTAGATCATGGATTACTAAGCCAACTTATTTACTAACTGGTAGATCATTTTGTCGCCCATGCAATGATGACAAGAAAAGAAAACGGTTTGATAACATAAACAAAGAACGATCAGCTTTCCTATGCGAAACTGATCCAAATTTTTTGGAATATAGAAAACAGGTACGTCATTTTACAGAAAAAAACTATAAAAAATACAAAGAAATTATTAATCCGTCTAGTTTAACCAGAACCATACCGGCAGAAAAAGACGGTCACCAATTGGATCATATAGTATCAGTGGCGTATTGTTGGAAAATGAATATACCAGCAGAAATATGCGCACATCCAACCAATCTTAGAATGTTGGAAACTGTAGAAAATATAAAGAAAAAGCACAATAATAGTAATTTGTTTCCGGAGGTATTCCAGCCATATTTGTCGCATAGACATGTAACATTCGATTTTATTAGAGAAATACAGAATTATATTCCAGATGTACAGAGTTAGTGATTTAGCTATCATATGATAGCACTTTTTGACTTAACGGACTCTAAGCTCGTTATCCAATCTAGTCCTTTGTGTAGAATATTTTTTGCTGCATTGACGTCTGCGTCTTGTGTATGACCGCAACTGATGCAACAATAATTTTCTAGATTTCGACTGGATGCAGCAACATTACCACAAGAGGAACATTTCTGAGAAGTGTAAGCCGGATTAACATAGACCAAGCTAACACGGTTAGCTTGGGCCTTCATTTTCATAGCTTCTATAACTTGTCTATAGCTCCAATATTGCTGTTTTTGTCTTGTTTGTTTATTTCTTTTTGTACTTCCTTTCTTCAAATTTTTAATATTTTCATAACAAAGCACTTCCATCTCTGACCATGGTAGCAAATTAACTGATTGATTTATATAGTTTTTCTTTTCTGCTATGGCTCTTTTGTATGATTTGCTGTTCTTTTTCTTTCTTAAAATCTTATTATTGATCCGATTGAAATCAGTTCCTAATTTTTCACCATAGCTCGTGGTCAGTAACTTGTTCATGCCTATGTCTACACCGATTTTTAAGCTGTTTTTCTTTTCAGGTGGGTTCGCCTCAACCCAGACGATGAAACCGTCTGGACGAAGCTCACAACCCTGTATCAATGTGCCAGTTTTTAACCATTTGTTTAAATGTGCATGCTTCTTTGTCGGTAATTCTATTCGTCGTCCAGATTTTAATGTTGACAACTTGATCCACAAATCAAATTCTTTTGAAGATTTGTTCGTGTCGATTGACACGAATTTTGCATCTAAAACCGGATAGCCGGTGAAGATTGGTTTTGTTTTGTTCTTTTCGCTTTTACAAATCTGGAGTGCCTGTTTTAATGCATTCGACTTATATCTTTCAGATAAATCTTGAACTTTATCTATAGATTTCAATGTCTTAGCATCTAATTTCGCTGTTTCTTTGTTGTTCCAGATGTGATCTATAAACATATTAACTTGGCATCTATAGCGACTAATCAAAGCAAGAATTTTATTTTGCTTTGCCTCTGTTGCATATGATTTCAACTTAATAGCTCTCTTAAACATTTTCGTCTTCCAATATTTGTTGGATCTTTTGTTTCTTATTTTGCGCTCTGCGCAAACCATATAACTTACAACAAAATGATGTGATGACAGATATTAGGTCTTTCATTAGATCCGCATGCTCTTCCTGATCTCTATTCATAACAGTTAATTTACATCCAATCATTGGTAGTAACAAATCAAAGTAATTGAATCCAAATCTGGTCAATCTGTCTTTGTGTTCCACGATTATATGTTTTGGTTTTTGTTCAATCAATTTAATTAATTTTGGACGTTTGTCATTCATACCAGAAGCTATTTCTTTTGTTACTGAAATTATTTCGTATCCATTCGCGTTAGCGAATTCTATACAACGTTGTGCTTGTCTATCCAAATCATCTTTCTTTTCATGTGAAGACACTCTAGCGTAGATATGTACTGATTTATTTTCATCCGTATTGACAGGCAACTCGTCTTGTATTATGATTGTCCCAGATGGAAATTGGGTTGAGTTTGGAATTTTTCCAGCTTTAAACCAGCGGAGTGCCGTCAAATAAGAAATCCCTTGTTTGTTTGCCCATTGTCGAAGTTTCATTTAATATCACCTTTCATATATCTATTTATAGCAGATGATATTATTTGTGCTAATTTTTGAAATTACGTTTGTAGACTTGTTAGACCTAATATTACAGCACCGCCAGAAACTCACATAGCATATGACGAGCTAATAAATTTTCTTGAATGGTTCGTAATATATGCAGATAATAAATTCATCACAAACACGGTCGCACACGGTCGCACACGGTCGCACACGGTTGGAAAGGGCATTTATATATTGTTGATAAAAATACTTGGGAATCTTATCCAAAACAATTAAAAGCTGCATATAACAAATGGAAAATAGACAATGAAAAAATATGATATAAAACAAATGGTAAGTAATAACAAAAAAGTTGTGTTCTCTCACTACAAACACAGTGAATTATTCTATAAAACGGAATGTGGATTTATATTTCCTGTTCCTATTAGTGATACCGGAGATGGTGTCTTCATGAATGAAGACAAAGCAATGTTATTCATGCGATACATAAGAAAACAAATCGAAGCTATAGAAAAAGAAGATCAAAATTAAGGGTTTATAACATAAAATTATCACTAAATTTATGGATAAAAAAATCACTGAAAACATTCTTGACGTAGAAGGAGAAGATAGTTTAATAAAACCGGATTCTGCTTCGCACGCTATGCAATTATACAATAATAATATGCTATATTATAGAGACTTAGATTATCCAAATGAAAATTGGTGGACAAACGCAAAAGATGTAGATTTTGGTAAATCGCAAGATGAGATTCTGAAAAATTTTGAGTATTATCTTAATTACTTAGGATACTTTTCTAACAATCCATAAATATAGTAATGAAATTATTACATTTATTTGAATCCATACAATCAATAGTAAACCTCCGCGTACCAAAATTATTGGCAAAATTATTATTTAATAAGTTTGGGAAGAACGCTTATACCGTTTCGAAATGGTTTACGGAATATTACTCATATGGAAGGAATGACTTCGATTTTGACAGGAATTTTGGTACAAGTTATGGACCTAATCATGATACAGTAATCTGTCTTAAATTGCTCAATGCGATGGATATCGGAGAAGAAGAATACGTTAAAGTTTCAAAACAATTAGGATTCGATGGATCGGGTTTTGGTGATACTTATCATGAAAGAGAATTAAGAAAAGAATTAGAAGAAAACTTTTTTAACGCTACATTCTTTAAATCCGAAATAATAAGAGACTTAATAAATGGTAAAATAAAAAATTTAAAACAATATGAAAATTTAACGTTTGAAGAAGCTGATAATTTATATAGCGAAAAGACAACTTACACCGATAAAAAACCGTTCAAAGTATATGATACGGGGTTTAAATGGGTGAACGTCGGCAATAAATCAAAATTTATTGCGCGAGGTATGAAGAATTGTGGTAGCACTGGAGTTATGGGGTGTGATCCAGACAGAACCATGTTTGTTTTATTTGATAAAAATGATAAACCACATGTTATCACGACATATTCACCAAATGAGAGAAAAATACACGGAATTGAAGGTGTTGCCGGAAGCGAAGTTAAACAAGAATATATAGACTATACCATAGATTTGGCAAAAACATTAAAAGTCAAGTTCGATGATAGTAGTAATAAAGCGCCTCTCGCATGGATAAAACTACATTTTGGAAGTGAAGTAGAAGATATAAAGAAAATAGGCGATGATATATCACAAATAAAACTTAAAAACGGTCAAGAATTTTATTCTAATAAATATTCAATAGCCCCAAAACACGTAATAGATGATGTGATAAAAAGTCAAGAATTTGCAAAAAGCAATTCTATGTTGACCACTCTAGAAAAAAAGATACAACAGGCATTCGTTATCAATAAAAATAACAATATTAGATTACCGCAGAGTGCTGATTACTCAACATAGTAGTTTAGGGTATATCCCTAAACTTACATAAGTCTCATCTTTTGTTTGTCAAAATCGTATACAGAATCATTTAAATTAGCCTTTTCTAATAAAAAGCTTAATTGGTGTAATGGTATTTTTACATATTCGTGTTTCTTATGCGAGATATCACGATTTATAATAGAATCAATTATTGTTTTATAGTATTTTCCATGATGAAGTAAATCATTAATTACGTCGTCATTATCGAAAATCATCGTTGTATTAATTTCCAAGTCTACTAAATATTTAAAATCTAAAATAGCGAAACAATTATAATCTGTATCAATCGCAAATGCCGTATTGGTATTTAAAAATGTTTTAACTTTTTTATTGATCGTAGAAGATAAAATAGGATCAATATATAATATTTTTTCATTTGATTTTTTATTTTTTAGTATTTCATTTCTAATACCAATAAACTTGTCACCGGCGACCCATATATCCACCAAAAAAGATATACACAGCTCTTTTATAAGTTTAGAGTTTTTATTGTTTTTATATTTGGACAAATCTCTTTTTATTAGTCTCCAAGTATTAATCGATTCAATAGCTTGTTTTACATTCGGGGATGCCAAATACTCCAATTGTTCTCGTGGTATTTTAAATGGTGTGGCCGGTTGATCGAATATTTTCTCTATCTCACTAGAATCATCTAATATATCATTAATATTCAGAATCCGTTCTGTTTTAGTTTTGGGAATCCAGTCATCTTCATGAATATCACCACTACTGTAAATATTCGCAGCGAAATCATCCCCCTCTATTTCTAATATGATGATATCTATAAGTTCTGAATCTTTGTAAATCATTAATTTTTTTGCATATGTAGTGATTTCATCAAACATAGATATTATTTGATAATCAAAAAATGGTAACGCATGTTTTAAATATTCATCAAATGATTTGTATTGGCAATTTACATATGATGGATAATTATATCCAAATATACTGCGCCGACAGTTCTCTAGTATTTTATATAGTTCATCTAATTCTTGTTTATATTTTTGATTTAACATATTTTATTCCCTTAACATGTTTTTGTCTATGTCGTATGTAATACCATCAAATTTGCGCATAAATCTTAGTAATTGCGATAATGGTAATGTAACTTTGATTTCGTCGGTAGTAGAGTGGAACAACTTTTTTTCATTTAGACTGTCATGCGTTAGATATAATAATTTTTCAACTGGTGTCATTTTTTCGTATTCATCTTGAATAATAAAATTTTCTATTTTAATTATTTGAACTTGCTCTGAATCGTCGCCAGAAATAATTTTCTTAGCCATCTCTTTTTCATCATGTTTATTAACGCTTAAATATAAATCGCCACCCTTCGATATTGTTAAATGGCACCGACCACAATGAAAATTAAACAATTTGTTTATCGTGTCCATGAATAAATTTCTCGCATGAGTTTGATTTAAAATTACATTATGATATTTAATTCTCTCAATATTATACCCTTCACGAGAAAATTTATTAATAACATTAATAAATTTTGTATAACTAATTAATATTTCTTTGTATAATGAATTGCACACGGACTTTAATATTTTGATCTGATATCCTGACAAAAAGTTTGAACTTTCCTTGCTCAAATATTCTTCTTCAAAACCGCTAAAATTATTATACATTTGATGTTCATATTCTAACATCAATTTTTCATTATATTCATCCTGAGATATAAAGATTCTATTTGTGTCATAATTTTTAGTTGAATTTGTTTTATCACCATAAAATGTTTCTAATAAAGTTCGTTCGCATATTTCATTACAATCATCCGTTTCTGTTATTTCATACTCTATATTCGCCAATTCAACCTCGTGAATATTCGAGTGTGCGACGCCGAGAGAATATATTACATTCCCATTAGAAAAATTTCTTCCAACCTGTCTAAAAAATAAATGACCATTGTTTGGTATAGGTGTATTTGCTTTACTTAAAATAAATCCATTCATTTTTGTTTTAATGATGTCTAGGTCATCGTCATTTAGTTTCTTACCATTATATTCCATTAAGATATTTGTCAGATGTTCACTAATATCATATGTGTAAAGCGAAGCTGCATCCATAAATTGCAAATCTTTCATAATTATTCCATAAATATATGGGAATATTTAGGATTTCAAAAAATGACTGTTCTCATAGAACGATTCGCATACACCCCATTTGGCACATTTGGTAGATTAATTTACAATGATGCTCGTTTCTTTACTGTCGAAAGACCATGGGCGGATAACGCAAAGTCAGTCTCTTGTATACCAGAAGGTGTATACAAGATGGAAAAATATAACTCACCTAACTTCGGAAATACGTATGCGGTGGTTGGTAACACTGTTAGCCTGTTTGAAGACGCAAGATACCAGAGGTCTGGAATACTATTTCATGTTGCTAACACAATGGATGATCTGAAAGGGTGCATAGGTCTTGGAAAAAGTTTGGGCTGGGTCAATAATAAATGGGCTGTAGTAAGTAGCGACAAAGCGATGAAAGAATTTTTTTCTCTAAATATCCCACATAATACAAGTTTAATCATAAAACAATATGTTGTAATATAAATATGTAAGAAATATTAAGAGAATAAAATGCTTCTAACTTTTACCGAGTATCTTGAGTCAAAGAATATATTAAAGAATGCGGCAGAAGACGCCGCCAAAATAAAAATGAATTATTATATCACCAAATATTGTAAAATACCGGTGAGAGAGAATGAAGATTCCGATAAAAAATATATCGCATTAAAACCAAAAGATGTAATTCAGATTTTATGGGAGAAACATGATGATAAAATGTTTGCTCGTCAAATAGTTATAAATGATGCAGATGTATATCATACGACATGGACTATCAAAAAATTTAATAATTGGGTCCAAACTACCTGTAATAATATCTGAAAAAATAGCATATAAAATAAATAAGTATATAATTTTTATGGGCTATTTATGGAAAAACTTTTAGATTTTTTAACCACTTATGGGTGGGCCGGATTTATAATAATTTTAATTATATATTCCGTATACTTTTTATTATTTAAAGATAATATATTTTCTACAGAAGAAAAAAACACTGAAAGTGATTTAAGATACCACCCATTTTTTAGATACTCACAATATAGGCATAGCGTGGAAATACCAAATTTAGTATTGTGTAGTGATTCTCCAGTTAAACAGCGAGTATTCATAGATCTTTTGTTAATTCTTAACGAAAATCTTATAAAAGTGTGTGAGCAAATAGCTGATATAGAGGACATGGATGATTGGTCGCCCACTAAATGGGGCTCTGAGATTAGTAGACTAACTGTAAATGCTTTGAACGATTGGAAGGCAGAATCTATTAAAAACGATATACCACCGGTTGTTCTATTAAAATTTAATAATTGGGCGTCTAATAGTTTATCAATGATGCATGAATATATCACTGTGTTGGCAGATTCAAAAATCTACACTAATAATAAAACGAGAACTAGTACCTTTTTCTTAGTTATGAATCTTTTAATGGTTGCTCTTATAGGAGATGCAGAACGAACGATGCGCGATCTAAACGGTGACATCGCCGGACAATCATATAAAGGTCAAATTATAGAACATTGACAAGCTATTCTTTTCGAGTAAACTGGTTGGAAACGACGGTCCCTTACTATGAATGAAAAATTAATAAAGATTAATAAAAAGAAATTAGAAAATTATAAAAATAATAAAACATCACTAGGTGTAGAACAGATAGATAAAGTAACTGGTAAAGTATTGAATATATTTAAAAATAGATATCAGGCCGCATCATGGATTGTTGATAACAATTTGACAAACTATTTTTATAGGAGTCTTGGACCCACTCGTGCCGCAATAGCAGGAGCATTAACAATATCAATGTTAAAAAGTGGTAGTGCGTATGGATATGATTGGAAGTTTACGAACAGTAAACCTACTAAAATATATCATAGACTCCCTACTATTGTAAAAAATAGAAAGCGCGTAATTGTGTCCATTTATGACAAACAATGGAATAGAACTGATTTTACAACAATTAAAGAGGCGTGTGATCACGTCGGCATAACAAGACATAGAATGGATTCGCTAAAAGCGGCATGTAAAAAGGCCGGAATGGAAGTTTACATAAAGAAGTAGAATATCTTATAAATATTCCATGATAAACAGGATTTATTCATGGGAATTTACGATAACTTTGCTGATACACCAAACGCCATAATAAAAGAAGGTAGAGAAATCACCTTAAAATACGAAAGAGGCGCTAATAACACAGCGATATTGACATGGAACATCCCAGCGCCAGCCGCAGGGTGCGGTTCAGATATACCAGGCGCTTACGATGGTATTGTTATAACTGTTAATAATGTTCCAGTAAATTATATCACTAATTCACCACAAGATGCAAACTATTATTCATATGATCCAACTGCCGATAAAAATTTACACGCAGCGGATGTATTAGATGGCGCATTGGTGGTTGGCGCGTTTTATCATGATAAGACAACTACCAGATTAGTTGTCAATAATGTATATGAAAAAACCCCATATTATTTTTCCGCATATGCGGTCGATAAGGTAGGTAGATATCACAGAGAAGGTGTGCATGCGTACTCGTTACCAACGGGTGAGTTCGAAGGCGGCACGCCTGATATAGTGGCATACCATGATATTGGAATTGACGTATTAGGCGGTATAAAACCATCTTTAAAAACAGGATTATTATCTAGAACGTATAATCAGAAAATTTTAATAAATGATGTTGAATATACTTTATCAATTGATGGCGCAGTTTCGCAAACATACTCACAATTAATATCAGAATTTAATAAAAAAATGGCTTTATTGGATAACCCAATTTTAAGTCCAATATATCCATTTATTAATGATCTGTATTTAGATAAAACAAATTATAAACTATATCAATGGGATGGCATAACACATCAAACATTGGACTTGATAGTATCAGAGAACGATCCGACGACTCCAGCGTTGGGAGCTTATTGGTTGGATGGTAATACGCTGTATCTATATGAAACATCAGGATGGACTGAAATAACACTGTTGAATTCTTCAACCCCGCCAACACAATTAACATGTGGTCAATTGTGGTTTGATGGTTACAATGTTTATAAATGGGATGGAAATCATTGGTGTAAATTATGTGTATACGTTCAAACGAGAAACCCACTGTTGCCACCATTATTGACATGCAACACGTTTTGGTTTGACGAAGATAATTCTTTATTTTATAAATGGGATGATACTCAGAAAAAATGGATTGAAAAATTAGTAATAATATCTGATAAAAATCCTAATGATTTGACAACAGGTGATTTTTGGTTTAATGAATCAACCGGTTTGATGAATCAATTTATATCAGAACAATGGAACAATGTAAATTACATTGTATATTCTGAAAAAGACGAAAATAATTTACCAATAGATGAATATCCGGATAATACGGTTTTCTGGTTCGTGCCAACAGAAAATTTATTTTATAGAAGAGACAATGAACTTTTAGAGTGGCGAAGTGTAGAATTTACGTCTTATCCATCCGATCCACTGGAACGTAAATCATGCGATCTTTGGTGGAATACTAATACGTCTGTAGACGATTTATATATCTGGGATATAGTGAATGGACAGTGGGTATTACCAGATACGTTCTTTAAAACTTCAATAAACCCCGCGCTTGCACCAACTTTACCAGATTGTGCAGTATGGTATAACCCTGATAATGGAACGTTGAAATTAATAAGTGGTACATCGTGCGAAAATGTTGACTTTATAGAATATGGGTATGATCCAGACAATTTACCAGTTAACACAGTCTGGTTTGATGGTAATATTTATTATGTATATGATGGGACCGCATGGAATCAAATAACACCAATAATAAGTCCTAACGACCCATATATGGTAGACGACGGCGAATATTGGTATAATCCTGAAACTGAATTATTGTACTCATGGAATTCTACTAATTGGAATATTTTATCGCCGTCTTTAATACCTATTACACCTAAAAACGGAACATTATGGTTTAATACATTAGATGAAAAACTATATTCATGGAACGGTACTACGTGGGCCATTAAACATGGGTTAGCGAATCTTGAATTAATATCACCTACGAAAAAAGAGGGTAGATCCGTTCTTAGATTTTTTACAAGAGATGCTGGATGCCAATATGGAATAGAAGTAATAACGGAAAATGATGATGTATTGTCAAATTTGACGCAGCGTGTTATTTACTTTGAGCCAGTAGACGGCGCCTCTGGATTAGTTGGTGGCCCTTCTTACCTTCAATTAGGTGTAGGTGATGACGGCTCTCCTGACGAAAGACGCAATTTACATTCTAAAATAAGAAATGCATTGGGCGCGGGTTCAGTAAGAGTTGAATTGAAGAAGGAAGAATTAGATTATTGTATTGATAATGCGCTACTAGAACTGAGAAAATATTCTGGTGCATCTGTTAGACGAGGTTATTTTTTCTTGGATTTAAGAAAAAACCAACAAACATATCTATTAACTAACAAATGTGTCGGCTTCAATAAAGTGGTTGACATAATGAATATCCATCGCATGAAGCCGGGATGGATGAAAATAGGTTCAGCAGGTAATGATTTATTTGCGTATGCAGCGGTACAACAATTATATGTGATGGGTACATTTGATATATTAACATATCATTTAGTTGCATCATATATTGAAGAATTAGAAACGCTATTTGCCACTAAAATCATGTATTCTTGGTATGAAAATACAAGAGAGTTGAAATTACAACAAATAATAACAGGAAAAGAGAAAGTATTAGTGGATGCAACTTTTGAAAGAACTGAACAAGATCTTATGACTGATCGTCAGACTAGTTTGTGGTTACAAAGATGGGCTATCGCCGAGGCGAAACAAATATTATCACAAATAAGAGGTAAATTCCAAACTTTACCCGGTCCTAGCGGCAGCACTACATTAAACGCACAAGAATTAATAACTCAAGCTGAAACGGAGAAGCAGGAATTGCGAACATTATTACAGGATTGGAGTATGCAAAATCTTCATGAATATGGTGCTGGGGCTATGGTGGTAATAGGATAAACTATGTCAGATTGTCAATCATGTAATATACCAGATGCAAGTAAACTAACACTGTCTAATGCAGAGTGCGGGATAATTAACGAAAATCCACTATTGGATTCTGGTTCTTGTAATCTAGATTCAGATGGAAAACCAATACCACCAGTTAATCCATCATCCAGTAACCAAAATTCATGCGTAGTGACGCCGGGCGGTATAATTTGCCCCGCATCGAATCTCTGTACAGGATTTGATCTTTCAACTGGACCGGAAACATGCTTGATTTCTTCCGTTATAGAAGAATCATTAAATATCGGTGGTGCCGATATTAATGTGTACAAAATGCTCGGAGTGCACGAACAAGGTTCTATGACAGATTTAACTGGAACCGGAGCGGCGATAGCGTCAAGTTACTTACCAAATCATGCCCCAATAAATGCGTTTGATGCTTATGTGTCAGAATGGAGATCTGCTGAATTGGGAGACGATGTAGTTGCAAAATCTTATATAGGATATGATTTTGGGCCTATCAGATTAGAGAATGGTAGATTGCGCTATGGCATTGACACATATATTAAGAAAGATATAACGAAAATTAGAATAAAGCAAAACTGTGCCAATTCAAGGGTCACTATGGCGAGATTAGAGCGATCTAATGACGGGGTGGTATGGTACGGAGCTTCTGTAGTCAAAATACCAGACTGCGACGGTTTGGTGACAATATCAGTAAAAAAGACAGTTCCTTCTAGATGGTGGAGACTTCGTCCAATCTCATTTAATGGGGGGCCAGATGATTATTGGTCAGTTCAAGCGTTTCAGTTAATGGATTATGAAGATACGCACATATACAATATACAAGATAGAATTTTTCTAGAAAATAGAGATATTGAATATTCACTAACACCAATAAAAATGAAAGCACAATATACACCAGCAGATATTAGATCCTCTATGTCTAAATTTGGTATGTTATTCGATGATGTTGAGTATTCAATTGAAGTTTCTTTTAATCAAGCGGTCGAAAGGCTTGGTAGACCATTCGTAATAGGCGATATTTTAGAATTGCCGAGTGAAGTACAGTATACATCTGAAATGCGCCCTGTTAAAAAATTTGTAGAGGTGCAATCTGTTGGATGGAGTGTTAATAGCTATACACCAAATTGGAAGCCCACAATGCAGATGTTACTATGTGTTCCGGCTCTCCATACTACAGAAACAAGAGATATTTTTGGAAAAAACACTCAAAAAATATCTACATCTGGCCTGTCTGATATATTTGATGGAAACCATCAGATGTCCCAAGACTTGTCTAATATAACACAAACTATAAAAGCTGATGCAAATACGATGGTGCCAGAAGAAGGTTCCGACTATGCCACTGTTCCTAAACTATCAAATGAGTTATTACAGTTTAGTAAAGACCGACCATTTATGAATCTTGAAAAATTGGATAGATACAGAGATCCACTAGGAATTGACGCTATGCCACCGAATGGCATAGAATACACTGAAGGGAATTCATACCCAGAAAATCCACAGAATGGAGATTATCATAGGATGACTTATGAACACATTGGTAATGATATACCAGTAAGGTTATATAGATGGTCGTCTATTAAAAGACAGTGGATTTTCTTAGAAAGTGATAAGAGAAAAAAACAGAAGAATGCTAAATCAATGTTGGAAGAATTCAAATCACCATCATTTAATTCTACTGAAACAGTTCCTATCAAGAAGGTAGATGAATCCTTAAATTAAGGAAATAATTTTGGAAATCAAAGAACAAAGATTACTAATACAATATCTTCTATCATCGGAAGATATATTTTCAACTTGTATATCAATTATATCTCCGGACCATTTCCATCCTAAACTCAAACCGGTAATATCATTTATAAAATCATATTATGAGAATTATCATGGCATAGTTGACTGTGCAGTATTGAACGCCAAGTTCACCATAGATGGTGGAGAGTTCTCGACTAGAGATATAACACATAGTGATTATAAATATGCATGTGATTCTATAGAAACTTTTTGCAGACAGGAGGAAGTGCGCAATGCAATTATAACACACTCAGCAAATTTAAATAAAGGTAATATCGCACCCTTATATGAAGCAATTACAAAAGCAATGACGCTTTCTTTGGAGAAAGATCTCGGCGTAGATTTTTATGATGATCCGCTTGCAATGTTCTTAAAAATGCAAGAAAACACAGTCTCGTATACGACTGGTATTAGAGAAATAGATCAAAGAATCGGCGGCGGCGGATATAGAAAACAATTAACATTGTTCTCCGCTAACTCTGGCGGTGGTAAATCTGTCATGTTAACAAATATGGCAGTAAATTATTCATTACAAGGAATGAACGTTCTTTATCTTTCTCTGGAATTGCCAGAGGATCAAATTTATCTAAGAGCGGCATCTATTCTAACAGACCTGTCCATTGAAAAATGGAGAGATCAGATTGATAGTTTTGTGTCAGGCATAATCCAGACAAAGACGAATGGAGCTGGTAGTTTAAAAATTAAACGAATAAAGGGTAATTGCAATTGTTTAGATATACGCTCATATTTAAAGCAGTATGAAATAAAGCATAAATTTTTACCGGATGTATTAGTTGTAGACTACTTGGATAAAATGACGCCAAATAGTGGAAAGGGTAACAAGAGTGTATCTGAGCAAGATAAAGAAAAAACAGAAGAACTAGCGGAATTGTTGTTAGATTATAACATGATAGGTTTCTCAGCATCCCAACAGACTAGAGAAGCAATAGGCGAAGCGGCGCCGACCCAAGCCGTGATTGCCGGTGGTATAACAAAAGTAAATACAGTCGATAACTATATATCATTGTTTATGACAGATATAATGAAAAAGAAAGGAGAAATGATTGCTTTTTTCTTAAAAACAAGATATTCTGGTGGCGTTGGAGAACAAATATTACTTAAATATAGTCCATCTTCCTTAAGAATAACGGATATGATAGGAGCAATGGATTTTAAAACTCTCGCGAAAGAAAGAAAGAAACAAATTGAGTATCTTGTTAAAAATGGTTTTATAACAGAGGAAGACGACGAAATTATTGAATCTAATCCAATGATTTCGGCTATATTTGACCGTGGCGATGAGAAGAATCACATTACTACAAAAATAACAGAACAACAAAATATTTCAAATAAAAAACAAGAAGATGAAATATCATCATTTGCGATGCAAATGCTTGCTGAAGACAAAGAACTAGAAGGATATGTAACAATATGAGTTTAATAGAAAAAACAAAGCATATATCGGTCGAGAATAAAATGGTAGACGTTGAAGTGTTATCATTAGATACTAGGAAAGAAATCGAGTTTTATGATTACTTACGAGAGAGAATAGTAACACTAGAGCGCGATATGAAAGTTTTAGTGACCGCGCATAATATGCAGAAGATAAAAGTGTCTCAATTAGTTAAGTCAGAAACAGACAAGAAGAATGGAAATATTGAGAATGTATCAGAGTGATGATAAAATTTTAGAAGAATATAATTTTTATTGTTACTTATTTGTCAGAGAAATATTACCACTCATAAAGATATCAAAATATATTTCATTAGAAAGATTGGAAACATTTAAAGATAAATTGTTTACATTAGAAATTTGGTATGAAAAGACTTACAAAACAAAATTACCAGAATCTCTTACATATTATAAAGATGTTAAATTTTTTCCTCTAAATAATTTTGACATCGAGATAGAGTGAAATGGAAAAAGTATCGACAATTAAAAAAATAGATCATCCTCTGGAAGAATTATTGAACATAGAGAGTGGATCAACTGAAATGGTGGCATTTGAAAGAGTGCCAGACGAAACCGTACAAACCATTGAATATGATGATAAAGACACTCAATTAGAAGAAGAGTTAACGGAAATACAAAGAGAGGCACTAGAAACATTTGATGCGCTGCGAGATCAAATGGATTCTACAACAGATAATAGACAAAAGGCCCGCTTGGCGGAAGTTGCCAATCAACTATTATCAACTTCTCTTGACGCTGTGAAACAAAAGTTGAAAACAAAGGCAGAAAAGGATAAGCTTGCGAAACAAAAAGTTACTCAAGCTCCTTCTAAAGTTATAACTAATAATACAGTCATAATGGATAGAAACGAAGCATTGAGACAGGCACTCGCAGGAAATTTGATAATAGACGGTGATGAATGAAAAATACAATTTTAACTCAAAAAGATTTTATAAAGCAATATAATGCGGCGTTTAAAAGTGGATTGACGAAAAGTCAGTTTTCTAATTTCTTAGGAATACAATTAGACTCTCTTAGAAGAAGAAAGTTAAATGTTAAAAAAGAAACTGGTTTGGATCTTCCAAACTTGAAAGACGGAGCAGATGAAACTATTCCACAAGATAAGTTGGATCGTTTCAATGCGCTGATAGCGGAGAAAAAATCCACTACAGAATTATCAAATTATAAGAAATTTGTAATTACATCCGCACAAAATGCTACTCCGATTCATTTAAAGTTCTTTAAATCACTTATAAATTATTGCGAGAATAATGATGCTAGACTTGTTATAATTCCATATAGGTATAAAAATCCTACTTCTGTATGGACTGAAACAGATAAAAGTGGAGAATGGTGGGCTCCTCAGATTACGGAATATCTAGTCGATGATGATATTAGACTAAGTGATTCACTGGTAATAGTTGGCAAAGTAAAAATCACTCCAACTGCAACTGAACCGCTAATAGGATTAGATAGTTATACACATCTATGTTCATCAGTATTCGCGCACCCAAAAGTACAACTAAAAACAGTCGCATCACCTAGTAAAAAATTGCCTAAAATTTTAACAACAACCGGCTCCATCACGGAAAAAAATTACACAGATTCTAAGGCCGGATGGAAGGGTAATTTCCACCATTCTTTTGCTGCTGTTGTGGTAGAACTAGAAGATGATGGTTCATTTCATATAAGACATTTACATGCAGATAACGTGGACGGATCTTTTTATGATCTAGATAAATTTTACGATTCGGACTCCGTAAGTAATTCAACAATTTCAGCACTTGTGACCGGAGACGAGCATGCAATTTTTGCGGACGAACAAGTAAAATGCGCGACATATACTGACTCTAATTCTATTGTAAATCTATTAAAGCCTAAACAGATAGTTAGACATGATGTGTGCGATTTTTATAGTAGAAATCATCATCATAATGGTTCAGATATCATTTCTTATGGAAAATACCATTTCGGTAATAAGACCGATAACCAGCAATATAAGGCCAGAAATAATGTAGAGGCCGAATTACAGGTCACGGCAGATTATATTGATGAAACCACGCCGGAATTTGCTACTAATGTTATAGTACAAAGTAATCATAATGAGGCTCTTTCTAGATGGCTAGCGGAAGCAAATCCAAAAGACGATCCGGAAAATGCAGTTTTTTATCATTACATGAAGTACCACTTATATAAAAATATAAGAGCTACTGAAACTGGTTTTGAGACTATCGATCCATTTGAATTCTGGTGTGAAAACCCAGAAAGTCAAATCGGTCTTGCGTGTTTTAATAGAACATTGTTTTTGCACAGAGACGAAGATCATATGATAGAAGGCATCGAAGTAGGGTTCCATGGAGATGTAGGACCAAATGGTTCAAGAGGAAACCCAAAACAATTCAGTAAAATCGGTCCTAAGACGATTGTGGGGCATTCTCATAGCCCTTCTATATACGAGGGGTGTTATACAGTGGGAACATCGTCTAAATTAAATCTAGAATATAGAAAGGGACCATCTTCATGGTTACATACACATTGTATAATTTATCCAAATGGGTCTAGAACATTAATCAATATAATTAATGGGAAATGGCGCGCATGAGAATGAATGATATTTCAGACGCCATGAGCTTTTGGCATGGCGGCAATCTTGATATAGAAAAAGATTCACATAAAAAAGGACGATGGGAATACGGACCTGGACTATATCTTATAACAAAATATAGCGTAGCGCAAAAATATGCGAGAGGTAATAGAAAATTATACCGAGTAGATGTTGAAAGAGGTAATGCATCTAATAATACCTATATACCAACCGAAAACGTTCTCAGTTTTGTAAAATCAAATGCGATACGCACCAAACAGCGAGATGTGATGCAAGTGATACAAGACCGAAATAAAGATGGAAAAATTTTATCAGATATTGTTATTAATGTTTTAATAAATTTTGAAGCCCTTCAAAGTACAAAAGCATCCTTGTTCAGAAAGTTTTTAGTAGACAATGGGGTTGACTATACAATAGTTGACCGTCCATTTGGTTGGGGCGATTCCACCATGATGGTACTATATAATATGAAAAAAATAACATCAAAGAAGCAGATAACAGCAAAAGATAAAATAGAGGTATTTGATTTATGATATATTGCAATTTGATGCCAGAAATACTAAAATGTAGTAAAGATCCATTATATTTTATAGTAAATTTTGTAGAATACAATCATCCATATAAAGGATTGACGAATTTAACTTTAAGTCAACAACACAAAGATGTAGTTAAAGCATATCATGAATCTAATAAGATTATTTGGAATGGTGCTAGGGAAACATATAAGACTCTTCTGTCATCCGCTTACATCTTATGGTATTCTTTATTCAATAGTGATAAAACAAGTTTTATTGTTTCATTAAATAAACAACATGCATCTGACACTTTAAAAAAAATAATGGAGATGTATCGTCTTTTGCCAGCATTTATGCGGTTAGGTATTGAAATATCCAATAAAAATTATATTGAATTTTCTAACGGTTCAAGAATATTCACCGCGTCAGAGGCATCTTCATTGCGCGGGCATGCGATAAATTTATTATTTTCAGATGACTTCGCATTTCACACCCTTAGTAAACAAAAAGATTTTTGGCATGATGTATTTCCTATACTTACTCAAAATCCAACATCAAAACTTATTTTAGCTTCGTGCCCCTCTAGATACGACTACACTGATATATTTTTGGGAATGTTTAACGCAACTCTCAATGGTCTGGATTCAGATTTTACGCTAATTTATATGCCTAAATTGGATTATGATATGATGACACATATCGGTGAAGAGGCATTTAACATGAAATACTTATGTAAATATAATTAAAACATGATTTTTTTCTACTCATATATAATTCATAAAGAGTTATTATATGAGTAGAGGAATTAAATACACATGAGTAGAAAAGTACATGGAATAAAACGCGCTGGCACGCCCGTAGAGTTAGATGCTAGTAAAATAAAAGAATTAGTTAGGTGTTCAAAAGATCCTATTTATTTTATAAAAAACCATGTAAAGGTGCGACATCCGACAATGGGCGTTGTACCATTTGCATTATATCCTTATCAGGAAGATTTAATAAAAGTTATACATGAGAATAGAAACTCCATTATATTGTCAGCGCGTCAGACAGGAAAATGCTGTTTTTTTTCAACTACTATAAATATAAAAAAAGAGCGTACAAATATATTTTCTAGGTATATACTAAAACTCTTTAATTTTATAGAAGAAAAATTATGCAAGAACGAAATAACAAAAAAATAGATACTAAATCAACCAAATCTACGACAAAAATTATACTAAAAGAAATATCATGTGAGTGGTGTGGCAAAATATTCTTACCAGATAGAAAAAACGCAAAATATTGTTGTCGCAGTTGTACTATAATCGCAAATAGTAGAAAGCAAGCAAAAAGAAAAAATGATGATATTAAATTAAAATATACTAATTTAGTAGCTTGTAAAATATGCGGACACCAAGCTAGAGCGTTGCATGCTCACATACGGTACTCCCATGAAATGACAGTCGAACAATATAAAAATCAATTCAACTGCTCTGATAATGAATTATATCACGAATCATATGTCAAACAATTGTCGGATAGTATAACTGGAGAAAAAAACCCGGCATTCAATCATGGCGGAAAGTTCTCTCCGTTTTCCAAAGAATTCATAAAATATGAAGGAGTAGATGATGCTAAAAAGACGTATAAAATACGAACTTTGTATGATGCCGTAGAAACGTCTAGAAAAAATAACAATTCGCATAATACTCGCATATCTTATTACATTAAAAAAGGCTTTTCAGAAGAGGAAGCCGAAAAAAAATTATCGATCAGACAATCTACGTTCTCCCTAGAAAAATGTATTCAGAAGTATGGAGAAGACGCAGGTGTAAAAAGATGGCTAGAACGACAGAATAAGTGGCTAAACACATTAAATAGCAAATCTCCAGAAGAAATAAAAGAAATCAATAGAAAAAAATTAACATCTGCTTCATCAGGATTTTCCGCCATAGCCAACAGGATGATATCACAAATAATGCAGTCCCATTCTGATGGAGATCACATATTTTACTCAAACCCCATACTTAATAAAAAAGAAAAAATACTACCATACTTGGATACTTGGGTAAGGCCAGATTTCTGCGATGATAAAAATATGAAAATAATAGAATTTTATGGTGATTATTGGCACGGAAATCCGAATAAGTTTTTGGATGACGACAAACAACAATTTAATGGTAAAACATTTAAACAAATAAGAGAAGATGATTATAATAGAGTACAGGCAATACAAAATCTAGGATACAAGGTTCATATAGTATGGGAATCTGATTACAAAAATAATCAACAATTGATAGTGGATAAATGTTTACAATTTTTGCAGTCGTGATATTTTTTACGTCATATATACTATAAAAGATTATTAAAATGAGAAATATACTAAAATTCTTAAAAACAAAAATTATAAATTTATGTTTGAATAAAGTTGAAAATATAGCTATAGGGTCACTATTTGAAGATTCTATCCAGATAAATTATGAGAAAATAGACGGTCCAGATGGAAGATTAAAATTTATAGCATGGGCGGGCGGGGAGAATAGATATGTTTCTACGCCAACTGGATTTAAAAAAATAAAAAAGATTTTGAAAACAATCCCATACGAAATATGGGAGTTGACTTTAAGCGACGGAAAACAACTCAAATGTGCAGATACGCATATAGTAATAACTATATCCGGTCAAAAATATGTAAAAGATTTAATTATAAATGAGGATGAAATATTAACTGAAAATGGAAAATCAAAGGTAGTTTCATTATTAAATACTCGCTCCAAAGAAAGTATGTATGATTTGGAGTTATATGAATGAGTATTATAATATTTTTAATATTTGTATTATTCATTTTATTTTTAAATAACTATTTAAAAATTGATGATAAAATTTCATCTCATGTATATTATACAAATGGTATTCTAAGTCATAATACGCAGACAATATGCGCGTATATATTATGGCGTGCGATGTTTAATGAATTGCAGGAAGAAATTTTATGTGTATCAAAGGACGGGAACGGCGCAAAAGAGATAATATCTAGAATTCAAAAAATGTATCTAGATGTGCCGGATTATTTAAAGTGTGGTGTAGCGGATGACGACTGGAACAAGCATACGGCAAAATTTGATAATGGTTCTAAAATTGTTTCATTAGCTACATCAGAAAATGCAGCTAGAGGTTTATCTCCTAGTTTAGTTTATATGGATGAGTTTTCATTCGTTAGACATAATATACAAGATGCGTTTTGGGCCGCAGTGTCGCCTACTATGGCCACTGGCGGCAAATGTATCATTGCTTCCACCCCAAACGGAGATACCGATTTATTTTCCACTTTATATAGAGGTGCAGAAAATAATATAAATGATTTTAGACACTTCTTCGTTCCATGGAACGCTGCACCAGGAAGAGATGAAAATTTTAAACGTACTGAAATAGGTAAAATAGGTCAAAGAAAATGGGAGCAGGAATATGAATGTAGATTCATAACTGCTGCAGGTGGATTATTTGAAGACTTTATCATTCAAAATCTTGAGGCAACTCTTGAAAAAGAAAATCCGCAAACATTCGATATTAATGGTGTAAAATTTTACAAAAAGATAGATTCGAGACTTACATATCTTGTTGCAGTTGATCCTGCTACTGGCACCGGCTTAGATAATAGCGTAATTCAAGTTATTGAATTTCCAACGATGATACAAGTGGCCGAAATCGCTGATAATACACTAGATTCAACAAAAGTATATGCAAAGGTTAAAAATGTGTGTAATTATATTTCATCTATCGGAGCAGCAGTATATTTTTCATTTGAGAATAATGGAGTTGGAGAGGGTATAGCATCGTTATATCTCGTAGATGAAGGCGAATTTAATGCAATATTGATTACTGGTAACGCAGCACACGATACAAGAAAAGTTAGAATCGGTTTCTATACTGACACAAGAAATAAAATGAAATTTGCATTACGCTTGAAAAAAGTTATAGAGGGTAGGACTATCAAAATAAACTCAAAAGATTTCTTAACAGAATGTAAGAGATATATTAGAGAAGGACAGGTATATAGAGCGCAACCTGGGGCAACTGATGATAGAATATCCGCAATGATGATTGTCCTGAGAATGATAGAAATGATGAGCGATTTTGATGAAAGGGCGTTTGGTTTATACTATTCATTTGAAAACGTGGAAGAACAGAATTGGAAAGAAGCGAAGGCAATAGAAGAAGATTTAATGCCATTACCACTTTTCGGATAAATAGATTAATGAACGATATAATTTTAGAAACATCAACAATACATCAATTAAAGTCCACCATTAATGTGTTCTTTGACACTCCACGCGATCAAAAATCGCGACAAGTCATCGTTTCAAATAGAATTTTCATACCGTATACACAAGATAATCAATTATTGGTAAAAGCTAATACCAGAACGAAACAAAATACATATACAACATCCATATTGTTCAGTGATGTACAATTCGTAGATGAAGGTGACAAATTCGCGATACCAGTGCAAACAAAAAATGATAAATACTTCATACTACCAATAAAAAGACGCGAGTCAGATGTATTGGTCTCTTGTACGTGTTTAGATTTTTATTATATGTTTGCGACATGGAATCAAAAAGATACATCATTGTATGGAGACGCTCCGGAGCCATATATAAAGAAGACGGATAGACCATTTAGAAATCCGTCTAAAGTTCCAGGTGTATGTAAACATATTTTGAGACTTTCAGATGAATTAATAAGTCAGAGATTTCTCAAATAAACTAGATTGACAGCGGCGATTAATCTAGTTACAATTGAAGCCGTAGATTATTAGGTCGTATGACCATAGTCTGCATATTTAGACTAATTAGGAGATTGAATAATGTCGAGACGTACTTTAGCAGATTTAAGACAGCATATAAAGCAACAGCAAGAAAAGAAAGAAAGCCACGAAAATGGCGGCAAAACATCCAAAGACGTTTATCCATTTTGGAAAATGGAAGTCGGACAGTCAGCAAAGGTCCGCTTTCTACGAGACAAGAATGATGACAACCCGAACATATTCTTCGTAGAAAGATTCAACCATGAATTATCCATTAATGGTAAAAAGAGAAAGATCCAGTGTCTACACCAATACGGTGAGAAGTGCCCGATCTGTGAAATATCCCGCAGTTATTACAACGCAAAGGATAAGGTAAACGGTAAGTATTACTTCAGAAAAAAATCAGCAGTCGTTAGAATTCTGGTTTTAGATGATCCTTTACCACCAGATCCAGAAACAAAAGAAACCTTTAAAGGCAAGGTCGTTAAAACCTTCCTTGGCCATCAATTGATGAACAAGATTCTGGCACAGATAACAGATAAACACGAACCAATAGAAAATGAAATATATTCATTGACGGAAGGTAACGATTTTATCATCGAAAAGAGCACGGATGGTGAATACGCGGTGTATGATTTGAAATCCCGTTTCCTATCCAAAGTCACAGCAATCCCAGAAGAATATATGGATATTGCCTCGGAAGAAATAGACTTTAGCACATTCTTGAGAGAAAATCCGGGATTTGAAAAAATCGATAAGCTTCTACAAGCACATTTACACGGAGGCAGCGTAGAGGGCGAAGACGAGGGCGATGATGACGGTGATGATAATGATGCTGAAAAAGGTAAGCAGGAGCCTAAGAAGGAACCTGTTAAGGAACCTGTTAAGGAACCTACCAAAGAAGAAACAAAACCTGCCGCCACTGAGCAGGAACAAGTAGACGAAGATGATGTGAGGGCTAAAATCAGAAATCGTTTCAAGAACAAGGGTTGATATAAAAGTGGTTGAAAAACGGGGACATGTTTTTTCATGTCTCCGTTTTTATTTTCGGAGATAAAAATGAGTATTTTTTCAAGCTTTAAAAAAGAGATATCAAAAATAAATGGCATAAGTGTTGGAGATGGAATTCCAAAATTCTGGATTGACACCGGATCTTATGTTTTAAACAAAATTATGTCAGGTTCGTATAAAAAAGGTTTACCACAAGGTAGACTTAGTGCATTCACTGGACCGTCTAGTTCTGGTAAATCATTTATGTTGGGTAATTGTATAAGATCTGCACAGCAGCAAGATTGTGCGGTTCTCATCATCGATACTGAAAACGCTCTAGACTTCGACTATTTGAGAGCGGTAGGTGTAGACGTAACCAAAGATGATTTTATGAGAATAAGTCTAAACGACATAGATCTATGCGTTAAAGCGGTGCATGAGGTTTTAGCAGTCTATCGAGAAGATCCATCTAATAGTAAAAAAATGTTACTATGTATTGATTCGTTAGACTTTCTTTTCACAAATAGTGCCAAAGAAGCATATGAAAAATCGGGCGAGCTTAATAATGACCAAGGACTACACGCGAAAAAATTGAAGCAAATGTTGGTGACTATTATGCAGGACATAAAAGATATGCCGATAGCAGTCATAGCGACAAAACAATGTTATGTAGATCAAACTCCGCATGCATTCCCTCCTTTTAAATTTACAGAAGCTTTAAAATTTCCATTCTCTCAAATAGTGCTATTTACCAAACTATTAGACAGAGATAAGACTACGCGCTCGATAGATGGTATACGTATGAAAGCGTTTGGATGGAAGGTTAGATTTACGAAACCGTTCCAGCAAGTTGAAGTAACTGTACCTTACGATACTGGACTCGATCCATATGATGGAATATTACAGGCTGCAGAAACATTGAAAATAATAACAAGGTCCGGTGCTTGGTATTCGTTCAAGGATAAGAAGTTTCAATCCAGTAAGTTTAAAGACATTCAGGAAGAAGTCTTAGAAGAACTGTGCAAGCGAGAGAAAGAATCATTGGTAGTAGAGATAACAGATGCCATAGAAGAAATTCCAGTGGCTAATGAAAGAGACGTAAAGTTACAAAAGCTAGAAGAATTAGCATATCAAGAGTAAAAAACTTGGGCCGGAAATTCCGGCCCAAGTTTTAAACAGGGAATAAAAATGCAAAATAAACCTACTATTTCATCATTATTAACTAAACGCGATGTGGATTATGACAATATGACAAATGGAATAATTGAAATCATTCAAGATCCATTAATAAAAGCAGTTCAGTATTTCTTAAATAGGAAAAGAGATCTTAAGATATTATCAATAGAATGTAGAGAAATATTACCAGGATTTTGTTTTATAAAATTTTTAATGCATCCGATTATAGGTGATATTGTTGAAACATCTAAAGGACAAGTTGTGATAGATGAAAGCACACATGGAAAACTTTTACAGAACGTTGATTTAATAGTATCCTCTAAAGTTTTAGATTCCAAATCCGCGTATACAATATATAAAAATATTAAGGATGTAAATCATATAATATCTACATCAAAAGAAAATTCTGTAGAAAATTTGACTAAATATAATACTTTAGACATAGATGACAATTGTACCGCAGATATATTAGATGTAAAAATATTAAATAATCCAGAATTTTCTGATATATTAGACATATTGACAAAACCTAAAGATTTGACTATATTAGGATTCGATGCATCTACACTGGACGAAAACAAATTGAATCTTTTGAGATTCTTCGAAGCAATGGATAAAAATATATCAACATGTTGAGTAAGATATGGCAACTATAGAAGATTTACAAGAAGATTTATCTAATCTAAAACCAATATTAGAAGTGTATTCTGGTTTGCTTACTGATTTCAAAAAAGATTTATCATTTAATAATAAAACTTTATCACATGTGAATCAAGAACAGGCTTCATTACTATCATATTACGATCAAATAAGAGTTGAATTAGAAAGTTTGATGGATTATATGGAACTCAGGGTCAAAGAGATGAAAGTTAAAGCCATGAAAAAAATATTTGATAATTCGCAAAAATCCTATGGCGAAAGAATATTAGAGAAAATGGCAGAAGATGATCCAAAGTATATAGACATCTATAAAAAATATTTGATTTGCAAAGAGTTGTTCATGAAAGCAGAGTCAATAGTCAATTCGTTTGAACAAAGAGGCTATTCTATTAATAATATTACAAAATTGAGATTAGCATTGATTGAAGATACTATAATTTATGATTAAAAAGAAAGTTACAATAACATATTTGAATGAACATGAATGCGTGTTTTCCGGTGTATTACAGGAAGATTTAAAATATCTCAACAAAAGATATGCATTTTTTGCACCGAATTATTTTTTTTCCCCATTATTCAAATTGGGTAAATGGGATGGAAAAAAGAGATTTTTTACAATGAATGGATTGACATCTACACATCTTGTATTAGAAATAGTGGAATGTTTAGATGAATTAGGTTATAAAAACTTTGATATAAAAGACAATAGAAAGAATTTCAAATTCGATTTCCCCGAAATCGATAATGAATACTTCAGACAGAGTAACATTACTTTAGGCGAGCACCAAGTTACTGCGATTAATAAGTTGTTGGAAAATTTTGGTGGAATTCTAAGGGCTGGTACTGGTGCCGGAAAAACAATGGTAATAGCCTGCTTATGTGATGTTTTTCGTAATGTCGGATTGAAGACTATTGTAATAGTGCCAAATATAGATTTGGTATCACAAACGATAGAAACGTTTGAACGCTTAGGCGTTGAAGTGAGCGAGTATTCCGGAAATAAAAAAGATATTAGTAAATCCACTGTAATCTCAACATGGCAATCATTACAAAACAACACCGATATATTGAAGGCGTTTTCATCTTTGATTTTAGATGAATGTCATATATTGGGCGGAGGTGTTATAAATGAGATAGTTGGTAAATTTTCAAATCATATGCCGATAAAAATCGGGATGACAGGCACAATCCCGAAAGATGAATGCGAGCAAATGAATCTTAAATATTGTTTCGGCGAAATAGTTTATGAGATAACATCCGCAGAATTAATAGAGAAGGGATGGCTGGCCGATGTAGTTATTAATAGAATAGAATTAGAAGAAAATTTTAAACTGTTATACAATCGATATATGAAAGATAATGCTAATTCTACCATATCATATAAAGAGTTTTTTAATGGCTATTTTCCAGATTATAAATCTGAAATGTCTTTCTTAACTAAGAATAAACAAAGAAATGAAACAATTATAGATATAATTAATGAGGTTAGCAGTAAAGGTAATACATTAATTTTGTTAAATTCTGTTAAACATGGAAAATTATTAGAAAGCCAAATACAAAATTCTATTTTCGTTTACGGCAGTACAAAAAAGAAAAATAGAAAATCCGTTTATAAATCATATGCAGACAGTAATAATATTATTCATATAAGCACGTATTCACTTATTAAAGCTGGTCTGGATTTACCTAGAATGAACAACTTAATAATGATAGATGCCGGAAAAGCTTTTACTAGAGTTATTCAATCAATAGGAAGAGCATTAAGAAAAGCACATGATAAGGATAAGGCTGAAGTTTTTGATGTATATTCTAATTTGAAATATTCGAAAAAGCATAGCAAAGAAAGAGTCCAATACTATAATGATGAAAAATATAAACATAATGTACAAAAGATACAAATGCAACCACAAAAAGTAATTATACAAGAAAATGTTGATGACGTTGACTTTGAATAAATCATGATGTAAAATATGGAAATAAATACAAGGATATAATATGATTATTAGCGATGATTATTCATCTCCAATTATTATTGACAGTCTGGATAATCCAATCAAAAGTAATTATTTTTGGACACTAAATCTATCTGAAATGGATTATAGACTGGCAAAAATAAAAATGTTAGAGTCTATTTCCACACCTACAATTATATTGGACATAATGGGTTATGCAATAGAGGTGCCAGCATGTTGGCACATTTTAGCATCTTCACCAGAAACACACGATCTGGATACATTGCTTGTGTCGGATCTTACAAAAGGATATTTTACAGTATTAGTGATGAATCATAAAAAAATGAAACAAGAATATATAAAAGCTAGATGCATAGATTATATACCAGTGTCTACAATATATACAATTTCATTACACAGAAATCAAATGCTCTGTCATGCAGTCGGCCCAGATCATTGGATAATGATATCATCATTGGATATATATAATAAATTCTTAAAAAACAAAACAGTTTGGGATATAATATGAGAATCAGTGAATTTAAAATGTGGCTAGACGGTGTTTTAGCCTTCAATGAAGATAGGGATAATTGGAAGCCAACGGCTAAGCAGTGGGCCGTAATTTACCAAAAAATTAAGCAATTAGAAGAAACACCACAAGTTATACAACAGCCGCCGCGCATTCCATCCGCAGGTATACAACAAGAACAGCCAAGTTTTACTATTCCAATAGTAAATCAGACATATGATAGTTTTACACCAGAGCAATTAGAAAAAATGAAGTTAACAGCCCTTGCGGGTAGCACGGCACAGGCTGGCACGGGGATAATCGATCCCGATGTAACTAAAGATTTTGTTTAATAATGTTAACAGAATTAACAGATAAATCATTATGGTATGACGGTTCATACACTCTCACTGACCGACAATTGGCGGATAGACTATTACAACATATTAATATAGATAACTGTTTTATAGATAATTATACGAAATATGTAGATCTATACAATTTAATATCGTCTAAAAAAATAGATGTAAAATATTGCAATAATGAATTAGATACATCTTGGAATATCCCTGAAAAATATTTAAATATTGATCTTAGAGAATATTGCATAAGCAGAAGCGATTATAAAAATAATATTATAAAAAATAGAATAGATAAAGAGTTAGATTTAGTAAAAGACGCGGGTCTTACAGACTTGTTTAGATCCATAATTTATATACTAGATTATTTTAAATCTAATAATATCATATGGGGCGTTGGTAGAGGTTCATCATGCGCGTCATACTTATTATTCATTATAGGATTACACTCAGTTGATTGTATTAAGTACAATATTGATGAGAAAGAATTCTTTAAAAATGAATAAATAAAGTCACAATAGGAAATCCATAAATGTCAAAAAAGAGAATAGTTAATTCAATGTTGGGAACGCCGGTAGATTTTGATATGTTCGACGTTAAAGCACAACTAGGTAATGTTCCAGAAACTGAAACCGTGAAATACCGAGAAAATCTAATAAAAGATAGAAGAAAAAGAAAGAACACCACAAAAAGAAAAGTCAAAGAGATGCTTGCACAACAGCAAATCAATGAATCGGCTATTAGAAAAGCATTAGAAAAAAAGAATACAGTCGATTCTCGCTCGCAGAACGAACAGGTAGTCGCGCATGAAGTAGATGATTCACAAACAGAGTTAGAAAACCCAGATAAAATTAACAGAAAAATAAAGGTAAAAAATGCAAAAGATTAATCCAATTAAAAGTAGTGTGTTGTTTTCATTTGTACAAGAACTGTCGGCATCTAGAGGATTCGAGAATAAAACGGATTGGGGGTTTTCGGTTCTCTCTAAGAAAGATGATATAAAAGAAGGTAGATGGGGTAAAGTATTAGAAATCGGTCCAGAAGTTACTGAAGTGGAACCTGGCGATTTTATTTATATAGAACCATTAAGATGGTCTAGTGAAATAAAAGTTAACGATGTATCCATGTGGATGACAAACGAGAACGAAATTTCATTGGTTAGTAAAGAGTTACCAAAACTATTATGATGTTATTTTTGTTGTTTGTGTCGGCGCTATCAATTGCTGGTAGCGCCGCATTTTTTTCTATTTTGGGACTTGCCAAATTATTCTCTGGTTCATATTGGAGTATAATTATAATGGGGACTGCTTTAGAGTTTAGTAAACTTGTTTTATCATCATACTTATACCAATATTGGGATAAGACAAGACTAATATTAAAATCATATTTACTTATCGCAATATTTTCTCTTGTGTCCATAACATCGATGGGGGTTGCGGGGTATTTAATGTCTTCATATCAAGTAACTACAGTACAAACACAACAAAATTCAGTGGAATTATCTATTTTACAAGATAGATTAGAAGAATACAAAAAAGAGAAAGAATCGTTGGAGCGGCAAATATCAGATGTTGGTGGTAATTATGTAACGGCCAAACAGAGATTGATTCAAACATTCAAGCCTAAATTAGATAAACTAAATGAAGATATCCCCGTTATAGAAACCAAGATCCTTGATCTTCAAACGAAAAAGATTGAAGACAATGTTAAAATAGGACCAATCATAGCGATTACTGAATTTATCGGAATATCCACAGAAAAATCCATATTAGTTCTAATAGTATTGCTGGTGTTGGTGTTCGATCCACTAGCAATAGCTGCCACTATTTGTTTCAACAATGTTCTTCTTGATAGAAAAAAGAATCATAATACAGATTTTAAAAATACTAACAAATTATATAATTCTCCTAAGAATAAAGCAGTCGAACGACTCTTACAAGAAAACAATTGACCAAGAAAATTTCCAGTGTTATGATCATTCCAAATAAAAAGGAAGAACATGTTACAGAAATTATGGTCAATTCAATACCGTCCATCATCAATAGATGATTATATTTTTCCATCGGAACACATCAAACAAAGAGTAAACTCTATTATAGAGTCTAGAAGTTTACCACATTTATTATTACATGGCAGTCCAGGTACTGGAAAAACTACACTAGCACTACTTCTAGTAAAACTACTAGAAGTCCACGAAATGGACTTCTTGCGCATCAATGGGTCGAATGAGAATTCCGTCGATGTAGTAAGAAATAAGATAGAACAATTTATTTCTCTCGTGCCACATTCTGAAAATTCATATAAAATAATTTATATAGACGAATGTGACTATTTGACACATAATGCTCAAGCGATTCTAAGAGTGATTTTAGAAGAAAAACAAGATAGAGTCAGATTTATTTTATCTTGTAATTTTCCTCATAAAATCATGGATGCAATTAAATCCAGATGCGAAGTAATGGAGTTTAAATCACTTGACAAAGAGCAAATCTTTTTAAGAGCATTTAATATATTACAAGAAAATGGCATACAATGTGGCGACTTCGAATTAGATTCAGTCCAGCAAATATTGGATAATACGTATCCAGATGTTAGAAAATTCTTAGACGTTTTAAGAACTAATATAGACTTACAAAATAAATGCTTTGTAAAAAATACAGTAGAAAAAGAGGATAAGTCTCTTGAAAATAAACTTTTTATCCTTGAGAGCTTATCAAGTCACGCGAACGACTGGAACAAACTTCGTGAAAGAGTTTCTGGGCAGATATCGGACGATGAGTTTTTAGAATATTATCGTTTTCTTTATGACTATATCCATGAAACAGAAAAATTCTCCAACGTTGAACTATGGAAAGCTGCAATAGTCGTGCTGGCAGATGGGATGTATAAACACTCCTTGGTTGCAGATCAAGAAATAAATTTCATAGCTACATTAATAAAACTAAATGGGTTAAAGTAATGGATAAAGATAAACTAGAAAAACTTAAATCTAATTTTGAAAAAGCAGAAATTCTTGCTTGGAAAAGAAAACAAAAAAAGATGCAAGAGCTGATTGATGGAAAACTTGAGGATATTCAATCTAAAATATTAGATTTATTTTTGGCTCGTCAACCAATTTTAGATGAAATAACCGATATTAGAACGGAAATGGTATCAACTTGTATTCATCCTGAAGAAATGTTAATAGAACAAGACAATGATGTAATTTTATGCAAGTTTTGTAATAAACAATTAAAAATTATATGAATGATAAAAAAATAGACATATTTGACATTTTGAAGAGAATCGATAATAAAGATATCGCATTTCTACATTCTCTTACTACCGAAGAAAAAAAGTCTCTCGCGCCAGTAGTAATAAGTAGATGGTTGAGTGGTTGTAATGATCCGAAACAGATTATAAGAGTTAATACTATACTAAATCCTTTTATTTTCTCTTTATACAAAGAGAAGGACTTACTATTGAAGCTTCTGTTCTGCGCTTCGACTGGAAAAAAAATGTATAAATGGCATTCTAAGAAAGCAACAGATTCAAAATCTCTAAAAATAGAAATTTTATGCTCTTACTATAAATGCACACAAAATGAAGCGAAAAGCATGCTAAATTTTCATACCATTGACGACCTCACAGAAATGGCTAGACTCTGTCATTATCAAGAGAGTGACATTAAAAAAATAAAATGACAAATCACAAATGTAAATATTGCGAATATGTGTTCAAGGACGAGGACGATAAATTATCTCATACTTGTAAATTATTAGATAGAGAAAACGAATCGAAGCAATCTAAAAATTTTTTAGTGGCATGGCATCTCTTCAAGTATTGGAGAGAGTTATTTGGTCACGCGACACAAAGTCGCGAGATTTTTATCCAATCTAAGTATTATACTTCATTTATTAAATTCTGTGAATTCGCACGTAATAAATCCATTCCAGATAGAAAGCATTATATAAAATTTTGTAAATCAAAGAACTTACTTCCTAATTTATGGAGAATGGAACAGGTTTACATGGAATATTTAATATTTTTCGACCAAGACGTGACACCAGAAAAACAATTCGATATTTCGGTGGAAACTATAGATTCAATAGCCGATGTTATAGATTGCAAACATAATAAAGTGATATCTTTTTTAAATTTTGACGAAGTATCAAAAATGGTGTATGGAAAAAAACTGTCACCTTGGTATCTGCTATTTTCTAGTTCATTTGAAAAAATGTATCGCAACTTGTCTCAAAATGAAAGAATAATTTGTGATTCTTTGATTGATAGGGAAAAATGGCTTAAGCGATTTAGAGATAACAAAGATGTGGTGAAAATAATATTGAGTAAAGCTGAAAAAATTAAGATTTAAATTACACGCCATTGCCATAAATAGAAGAATAAAAAAGGTTCTATATGGCAAGTTGCAATGTAAATGCTTATGTTCTTAGATTTACGGACTCATCTAAAGGCACGATAACAATTGGAAAGAACGCACTCATAACTGACGAGGCGGATATAGCGTTTCCGGGTAAGTCTCGTTTAGAGTATGGTCAAATTTTTAATGAGAATGTTTTGCATATTTTGGAGAACTTTGCCTGTCCAGAAGATTCATCAAATCCCGGCAATCCTGATTTAGATATTGCGTATGCAGAATTATTAGAAAGACCTATTTACGGGCAATTTTGGTTCAATTCAACAAATGCGCGTTTATATTTTTGGGACGATACAAGATGGGTTCCGCTTTCTCGTTTAGACGATATTGCTGGAAATTCAGGTGTTATTGCGAATGGTGAATATATCCCACTACCTATAAGTGCTGTAACTGGCTATGAATTTCAAGCTAGTGAGTGCGCATTTTTTGTTTCACCATTTTATATTCCAGGGGAACCGGATTATGTTGTATGTACAGTTGATTCAAATGGTTTAGTCAATTCACAGTATAGAATTAGTGGCGAAGGTACACTGACTCCAGCATGCGCAAATTATATTGTAGTTGGTATAAGAAATAACAATAACAGAGGAACTGATAGCTGCGCAGTAGTGCCTCCAACGTCGCCAACTCCAACACCAACAATTACACCAACAATTACCCCAACTCCTTCCGTGTCAGTTGGCGCTTCACCGACACCAACTAGAACCGTAACTCCAACTGTTACGCCGACACCGACCAACGAAGAGACTGCGCCTGTTACTCCTTCAGTAACACCTACCCCTTCGGTAACTAGTACGAATACGGCAACTCCAACGCCAACATTGTCAGTTGGCGCTTCTCCTTCTAACACGCCTACGATAACTCCAACGCCAACTAGATCACCAACTAGAACGCCTACACCAACGCCAACTAGATCACCAACTAGAACGCCTACATCTACGCCTGCAGTGTCTACAACTCCGACTGCAACTAGAACACCTACACCTACACCTACCAGAACCATAACACCAACACCTACAAAGACACCTACACCTACACCAACACCTACAAAGAGCCCAATACCACCTTTAAGTATTAACGCCGGGGGGACTGGCGAAGGCGAATGTGTTGATGCTCCATCCGGATGTGCGACATGGAAAAGATTCTTCGATGGTAGCATTTCTGGTACTATAACAGGAGGCGTAGCACCATATACCGTAACTAGGTCTTTGTCTGTGACTGCAGGGTATACAATAACATCCTCTTCATCATCAGTAGTTGGAAATACTGTCACTGGCGCATATACCGGTAATGGAGCATGCATGCCAAGTGGAATATGCGCAACATCCGGTTCAGTTGGAACCACTATATATGTAACGATAACACTAAATGTTACAGATAATAATGGGGCGACTGCAAGCGATTCGACAATAATACCAATAGATTTTGGAATAGCACCTTAAGAGAACATAAATGGGACAATACGATTTAAATTATACTAATAGCAATAAACCAGCGATACAGGTCGATAGCGAAACGGAAAGAAGTGATGTATTAGACGTCAATCTTTTTGGTAGAGCGTTTTTAGAATATGGCGAACAACTAAACGAATCCTTATTAAGAATTCTAGAAAACTTTGCCGCATACGAAGATCCCGGCAATCCTGGCAATCCTGATTTATCACAGACTACCAATATGGTTTTGAAAAATCCGACCGAAGGTCAGCTATGGTATAATAAAAATAATAGAACATTTTATTCATGGAATTTAGATTTAAATAAGTGGGAGCCATTGTCGTTTAGAAATGATGTGGCCGCAAATTGGGGTATATTATTAGATGGCAATCAAATTCCTAGACCTGTAAATTTAGTCAATAATTATGAGTTTGAATATTCCGAATGCATTTGGGCCGTCGCTCCAGTACAAAGCATAGGAGAGACGGATTATTTCGTTTGCACAACTGATACCGACGCGAACATAATTTCTAAAGTTAGGTTTGTAGGGTCCGTATATTCAACTCCTAGATATGCCCATTACATTATAATAGGGATTAGGGGAAATGTTAATAATGGGACAGTTAGCTGTGTTTATGGTCCGGAACCTACCCAAACGCCAACAGTTACACCAACAGTTACACCAACACCATCAGTAACTAGAACAGTAACACCGACTCCAACATCATCTGGTGTAGCACCATCACCAACGCCTACTAGTACGGTAACGCCAACACCAACTAGAACAGTAACACCGACACCGACACCAACTAGAACAGTAACACCGACGCCACTTCCTACAAATACCCCAGGAGGTTCGCCATATCCAACTAGCACGCCTGCTCCAACACCAGATCCAACACCAGATCCAACACCGACCAGCACGCCTGCTCCAACACCAGATCCAACACCAGATCCAACACCGACCAGCACGCCTGCTCCAACACCAGATCCAACACCAACAGGTTCGCCGATTTTGACACCGCCGCCAACGCCAACACCAGATCCTACCGTTACTCCGACATCTAGTATACCAGAGCTTGTATTAACTGTTTCGGGATTTGGAGCGTTTAATACACTTTGTGGAACTGGAGGAACAGGTTATTCAATTTATGACTCATTAACTAATACTGTAGAGGTGTCAGCCGCTGGTGCCGCTGCAGGTGCGGGTTGTACTCCGTCATTTACGTCAGAATATGACGGTTTTCATAATTTATCAGCAAGTGGAGGCTCAGGTTCATATTCATGGTCAGTTTCTGCACCGACATGTATAGATGGTCCCCCTCCTACAATGTCAGTTACGCTATCGTCGGCCACTGGCGCCACAATACAATTCTTTCCAAATTCTAATGGACCGGATGGTACAGAGGGAGATTGCACATATGAAATAACACTAACGGATACTGTCACTTTAGTTCAAAGATCGGTATTTGTTCATTTAGTAACACAACACGGAGAAGTGATGTAATGTATATTTTAGTTAGAAGTATAGATAATATAATAATTGGAACAGCAACAAATAAAATAAATACAAAAGATATCGAAAAAAATGGATATATTGCGTATGAAATAGACAATTCCGAGTTCAACGTTGAAATGCTTGGGACCAAATTACAATCATTCGAAAAAGTAAAATGACAGACTATAATGTAAAATATACAGACAAAAATAAAACGCCTATCGTTCTGATTCCGAAAGATATTAATTCGGATCAAGACGTAACACTATTTGGAAGAACGCGTCTTAATTACGGTAAAGAGATGAATGAGAATTTACTTCATCTATTGGAAAAATTCGCATGTCCGGAAGATTCATTAAATCCGGGTAATCCAGATTTGGATGTATCAACAGATAGTCTGTTGGAAAATCCGGTAGAAGGTCAATTTTGGTTAAATAGCACTCAAAATAGACCTTATTTCTGGGATGGAACTGCATGGTTTCCTTTAGGATTGTTAGGAGATTACGCCGCCAATTTTGGAATTCTAATAGATGGTTCTCAAATTCCTGCTCCAGTGAGTGAAAGTGGATATGTATTTCCAATGAGCGAATGCAGTTGGATAGTATCGCCGGCAAATTTACCTGATAGAGTTAATTATGTATTTTGTAATACTAACTCGTCAGGTGGTATAACCATGAAATATAGATTAGCGAGTGGTGGATCTTTAATATCTGGATGTGCTAGCTACTTCATAATTGGAATTAGATATAATGAAAATGGAGCGACTTTACCACCCGGCATAACTCCATCGCCAACCCCATCACCAACTAGAACTCCAACCCCAACGCCAACTCCGACGAACAGTTCAACGCCTACGCCCACACCTTCTATTACGCCATCAGTGACAGTAACGCCAACAATTACCCCAACAAGAACAGTTACTCCTACAGTGACTAGTTCTGTAACGCCAACAATTACACCAACCGTCACCCCAACGGTAACTAGGACAGTAACACCAACACCAAGCGGATAAAATGCAAAAGATAAAAAACGTTGTAGTATCTAAATCAGAATTTTCTGAGAATGTAAAATGGGCAGAAGTCGAGTCTCTTAAATTTAGATTATTAGAGAGTAGTGATTGGATATTGCTTCCGGATAGTAATGTAACAAATATAAATGCGTGGAAAGAATGGCGCATGAAATTAAAAAACATTAAAAGACAAAATTTTAAAACTCCGGAAGAAATGCATTTAGTTTTACAGGATTTAGAGAATAAGACGCCTAGGAAAATTTATAAAAGATTTAATTATAACCATATTGAATTGACAAAAGAAAAATTGATAAAAATGATCAGATTTTTCTACAACAAAAAAATAGATGTCGATTTGTATCATAATTTTTCACATCCTTCTTTGATTGACGAGCGATATAAAGAAGCAGTTGATTTTAAAAATGGAGTCAATAACCAAATATTATTAACGTTCTTGGCCAAACTATCAGGAAAAGAGTTGAATGATGTTGTTGATGAAGCTATACTAGAGAAAGAGCAATATTTTCTTTTACTCCTAAGAATGCAGAAAGAATTAGAGAAGGAAATAAAAGCCGTTGTACAAGAAGATAATATAGAAAATTTAGAAATCATTTACAATAAGTATAGCACATGGATATCGACATTGACATCAGCCCCAACAGCATTTTAAACACATTACCCCTGATTAGAGCTTCACAAGTAGAAAACCATACGCTTAAACCACACCTAGTTGGAATATACTTACAAAATATTCCAACTGACCCGGATACGGGGGTGGCCGCAATCCCGTACAAAATTGCTGGTCAATTAAATTATTTCAAAATTGATATATTACATCTAAGCTTACTAAGTAATTTTGAGAGTAGAAAAGAGGTGGAAGTATTGTCACAAATGGAGCCAGATTGGACGCTGCTACATGATCCAGAAGTGGTCCAGACATTATTTCATTTGAAAAAGCACAGCGATCTAGTTTGTAGATTAAAGCCAACATCTGTAGAAGAAATCGCAGACGTATTAGCATTAATACGACCGAATAAAAAAGCATTAATAGACCAATATTTAAAAAATAAAACGGAAGTTAGAAAAATATTGTATAATAAAACAGACGACAGCGACCTCAGAAAATCCCATGCAATAGCTTATGCGCTAAATATTGTAATGCAATTAAATTTAATATCATTGGGAGCTAAGTTTGATGTTTAAAATCATAAATCAAATAAATGAAGGGGTAGAATCAATTAAATTGACGAATTATCAGTCATATTCGTTATTATTAATTTTCTCTTCTCCGACAACAGAATTAGCATTAGAATATATAAATTCTTCAGAAAAATTGATAGAAGCTACGGCATTTTTAAAGAAAATGAATCTAATTAATTATAGTCCAAACGGTTATAACATTAACAATAGTGGAAAATCTGTTTTAGAATTTAACGGTTTTATAGATCAAAATGAAAATTTGACACCCAAGGGTAAACAGCTATTAAACGTTAAAGCTGCCGTTTTGAAGTAATATTTTTTGTTTAAATACGACTTCAATATTATCCTGAATTTCTTTCTTTCTTTTTCTTCTTATTTTGATAGGTGATCCCATTTCATATTTAAAAAGAGGCCCAAGAACTCGCGAAACATAATCCACCGGAAAACCTTTTACGACTTTATAGTAGTCTTCATCTATTTTTTGTCTTGATAGAAAAATAGAAAATGGTATTTCAGTTGAATATTTTTCAAACCAATCTATAGCATGACCAATAAGAACCATTTCATTTAAATTTAAAGGATTACATTCATCCAATACGAATGCGTAGATAATATCTGAAACTATATTATCTATTATTGTAATCTGAGATTTTTCGTTATATTTTATTAAAGAAATGAATCTATATCCTTTATAGTCTTCTGGATATTCTTCTGGGATTAATTTATTAAGTTTTTTAGTCATGCTAGTAATAATATATTGATAGGTAATGGTGTAGTCGTTGTAATTGCAATAGTATTTATGTCTATTATTTTAATGGAGTCAACCATTATTTCATTTTCCATATTTTCATCATAAATTTTAACTATGAGATCCATAGTATCCAAATCATGTTGTATAGTGTAATATAGACTCCCAGATAAAAATAAACTGGCGACTCGCAAGTTTTCATCATTGTCGAATATAACTTTTCTACCTGTATTTGTATCAAAGTATATTTTATAGAAACGTTTCATTTGTTTATCTTTAACCTATAAATAATTGCACAACTTGGATATTTATAAGAATGAAAGATTACAAGATTTATAAAATGGAAGAAATAAAATCAAAAGATAAAGAATTTTCGGATGATGAATTCGACGATTCAAAAAATGTTGAAGATTATGACAATTTTCCAGATGACGAATTTGACGGTGAAGAGTTCCCTGATGACGAGCTTCCAGATGACGAATTTGACGGTGAAGAGTTCCCTGATGACGAATCTGAGATTAAGGTAATGAGCCACAAAGATATCGATGATTTTGCATCCAATGACGATGATGAATTTACTGACGAAGACGAATTCGGCCACGACGAAGACGATTTATCAGATAAGGATGAAGACGAATTTACCGACGATGACGAATTTGGCTACGACGAAGGCGATTTATCAGATGAGGATGATTTATCGGACGAAATAGACGATGCGGAAACACCACCAGATAGCAATTATCAAGGGAACATAAGAAATGTTCCAGGCGCATTTTTAGTTTATAAACGTCCAGCAGAAGATTCCACTTACGAAGAATTATGGTTATATACGATAGGAAACGATATAAAAGATGAAATGCGCATGCGGAGAGCGATTCTTGCTGGAACAGATATAAAACCTCAAACTGGCAGATCTGCGGATAATAAACAAACCGTAAAAGTAACTTCGTTGGGCAATGTACAATATCTTAATATATTTGGTATCCCAAATTGACATGATGTGACTATTCCGGTACAATGAGTAAAAAAGGATAAACTAATGAATTCGGAAAGTCACATAAAAGATTATGATTATGATATAGAAGTAGAGAATACAAAAAAAATAATTGATCACGCCTTTGAGTCAAAAGAAGAGAATTTAGTAAAAAAACTTTTCGAATTAAAAGTTATAATGAAAACTGGTTCGCCGCTTAAAAAACAAATGGCGAAGAAAAAATATGAAAAATTATTGAACAAAATTTATTTTGGCAGGGTTCAATGAAAATTTCGATATCAGCCGCACAAGGGCAAGGTAAAACAACATTTATATCAGATATAGAAAAATATTCCAAACATTCCAAACATTTCACTCTCTTCCCTAGAAAGAGTGCTAGAACTATCATTGAACAACTCGGAATAACATTAGAACAAATTTATGAGGATAAAAACGCTCTCATAGAATTTCAAGCCGCAGTTTTTAAGCAACATAGCACCATTTCAGAATTTAAGTATTTTACAAAATTTTTATTGATCGAAAGATCATTTATAGATATATCAACATTCACTACAATAAATCTTGGCAGATTTAATTCACTATCAGATTGGATATCAATGTTTCATAATGCGTGCGATGTAAAGCAAAACACAATTGATATAATTGTCTATATAAAGAAAATGTTGGATAGTAAAGATGATGGAGTTAGACCTTATAACATACATTATAATACTGCCTATGATTGTTATTTGTATGATCAAATAAAAAATAGAAAACACATTAATATAGATGTTGTAGATAGATTAGAACGAGTCAAAAAATTTGATACAGAACTTGAGAGAATGCAATTAGTATGAGATATTTTATTTTATCATTAGACACAAATGGGTTGCCATATAATAATAACTTTGATTCGGTTGATTTGGTATCTATTTCATTATTAGAAGTAGATTTCTTGACGATGGACATTAAAAGAGAATTCTTCTCCACGGTTAAGAATGTTAAACTAAATGGTAGTGAAAAATATCATGGTTTAACTCAAGATTTGATAGAAGAATATGGGGCAGAATCTTTAGAAGATGTTGTTGTCAACCTTATAGACTTCTTATTCCCGAATGGCCAATTCGTAGATTTTTCAACTATAAAATTCATAGCTTCTGCTACTTCATATTTCACAGTGCCAATGTTATATAAAATATTTTCTTCCCTAGAATTAGATATCGATTTAAATAATATGATAGACGTGAATGATATAGCAAAAATAATATTATTTGCTGATAATTTGGACGAAGCTTTTGATATTGTGAATGTAGAATGTTCTCCAAAGGATTCATTGAATAAGGTTTTTGCGATTAGAGAATTAATAGTTAAAATAAGAAAGGAATTTTATGGCAATTGAAAAGGTTTTAGATTCTCATTCTAAAAGAATGAATGAACTTGAGAAAAATTCTAGTATGTCGAATAAACAATTAGTTTATCTGGAGAAAAAAGTTACTTACCTAGAAAAAAGACTCAAGAATATAGAAGCTAATATGTTAGATTTAACGGCTAATAGGACTAAATAAATGGATGAACCACAAGGATTCATAAATCCATATACTGTTCCTTCAATATGGAAATTATTATTTAATTATAAAACAATATCTTTATTTTTAATATTGTCACTAACATTAGCAAACGTATTTCAATACAAACATATTGAAACCTTAGATGCAAAATTAGAATTATCTATAACTAGCGAAAAAATCGCTAATGATAGGTTGGATATTTGTATCGCAAATTCTATTGAAGTCAATAAAAAACTCAATGATATATCCGACTCCAGCGTCAAATTGAACTTAGAAATGGATTCATTAAAAAATAGAGTAGAGAAGTTTAATAAAACTAATTCTTTTGTTCTAGATAAAATGAATGAGAAGGAACTACAGACCACCTGTGAAGGTGCAATTTCTGAATTAGTCGATGGAATCATAAAATGAAAAAAATATTATTACCTATAATAATCTTGCTATCAGCGTGTTCTACTACAAAAGAAATTCAATATGTAGATAAACCCATACCATTTTATATAGTTCCCGCGCCTCCGGAAATCCAAAAGCCTCAATATCCTCAATATTCTAAAGAGGAGCTAAGATCAAACCCTGGTCTAGCGGTTAGAGTGGCAGTAGTTACAAAACAAATAGATGATGAATATATTAATTTATTGGAAGAAATAATAAATAAGTATAAAGAATTATCTGAAAAATCAAAACAAAATCTAAAAGATTTAGATACGGTAAGTGAAGGTATGTTTGGTTCTTCTCAAGTGCGGGTAGAACAAGAGACGGAAAGTCATAATAACGATCATCTTAAAGATATAATTTTGACAGAAGATTTTTTTAATAAAATAAAAGAAAAATCTAAGGAAAATAACGAGAAATATGAGAAAGTTGAATGATATACTAGAAGAGGGTCGAAAACCGAAAGAAAAGGGGATCTTTATTCCAGAAGATCCTAACGACCCGTATCCGTTCGACACGATGATATACATGCAAAAAGCTATTAATAAAAATAGCAAAGATAAACAAAAAGATTGGGATAGCCCAATTGAATTAGTGGATTTTTCTTTAGATGAATTAAATATACCCAAACCCGCTTCATATATGAAGAATAGATGGCAGCAGTATGTTGAAATGTTAAAATACGCAGTTAAAAATTTGGCAGATAGCAGAGGATTTTCTGCCAAATGGAATAAGAATAAATTCAATTAAGGAAAAATAATGAAACACATTAACGACATGAGAATTTTAGCAGGTCTAGATCCAATAATCAATGAAACCATGGATCATGCGGCTTATCAGGAAAGATTAAAGAAGCTTACTGACGATCAGTTACGATTCATAATTAAGGATGCGACAGAAGCGATGCGAGTTAATCCAGACGCTACTAAATCTCGGAACGGATATTATGCAGACGAGGTCAATTATGCGCAGAATGAATTATATAGAAGAAAGAATATTAACACTAAGCCTATTGTTAATAGAACAGACGAAGATCTACAAGGACCATTTACATTAAAAAGTGGAAAAACTGTATTTTACGATACTACAGAAGGAAGATATTATGATAAATCTACTGACATGTATGTAGATGTTGAAGATGGTGATATACAAGATTCATACACAAAGAAGACTGCATCTAGAGCTGATGAAGCCGAAGAAAAAACTAACGTACCAGTGTTAAAATTCGACACAGAAGACGCTTTTACATCCGAGGAATTTGAAAAGATCCTTAAAAAAGCCGTGAATAATGTAAGCTCTGAATATTATGACGCGGATGTCGCAAGAATGGTCAAGTATAAAACACCGACAGAAGTAATAAAAGCATGCAAAGATAGAATTAAAGAAATTGAAGATTCTATTGCGATTGACGATGAAAAGGGCTACAACGACAAGAGCATAAAACCACAGGTCATAGAATACATAGAGCAGATATTACAAAATTTGTCATCCAATGACCAAGAAGGTTATAAACAAGCAGTTATATTTTATAACGGTTTGGCAAGTCAATATATACATTGGTTCCCAAATCAATTAATAAATTATTTACATAGAGGATAATTATGTACGTATGTCTATGCGATGATGTATCAATAGACGCGATAAAAAAACAAATCCAAGCTGGTATAAAAAATGCCGAAGAAATATTCCAAAGAATGGAGATTTCAACTGGATGTGGAGCGTGTAGAGATACAGTGTTAGCAATAATAGAAGAAAACCTGTCACATTGACGGGTTTTCTTTTTTGTGGCATCATGAAAAAAAGGAAAAAATATGCTAACAGATGATGAAAAAAATCTCTTACTGGATCTCCAAGAAATCCCTAACTCAGTGTTCGATGATTTACATACCGCTTTCGAAGACTTGAAGAATCTGATCAGTTCCGACGAATTGTCGCATGAACTAAAGCTCGAAATCGCTCTAAATTTTACTAGAATAGTAATACAGATGCAGCGATTTTCCAATTCCGCTTATCTAGAATTAGAGCAAATCTTAATTAGAGATTTCCCAGAAATATATTTACCGGATGATGGCAACTAAGATTGTAATAAATACAAATGTCACATAGGAGTTATGGACAATGAAACAAAAAAAATATGATGTATTAGTTTACATTGGAAGATTTCAACCATTGCATAATGGTCACACAAAAGTAATAGATTATGCATTACAAAAGTGTAGAAAGCTAATAGTAGTGTTAGGTTCAGCAAATTCACCTAGAACTATAAAAAATCCATTCACACAAGTTGAAAGAAAGGAAATAATATATGACTATTTGTTTGAGTCTCATAATGAGTCATATGAAGATGTATTAGTATGCGACGTGGAAGACTCTCTCTACTCAAATGCAGATTGGATAACCAGAGTATTCAATACAGTTAATGAAGCTATTGGTAAATTTAAATTTAAAGATCCGTCAGTAGGATTGATAGGGGTTAAAAAAGATGCCGATACGGCAACCTATATAGATTTTTTCGGATCATGGGATTTTGTCGATGCGCCATTGTTTGAAGCAAGCGAGGGAAAATCAATAGATTCTACAAAAATTAGAGAGTTATATTTGTCTGGTCATTTAGAATTTGTCAAATCAGTTGTACCTAAAACCACATATGACTTCTTACATAAGTTCCAGAAAACACAAGAATATGTAGAATTAAAACATGAATATGATTCTGCGATTGCGTATGAGCACCAATTTGATTCATTTCCGTCTAATTATGGCTTGAATTTTCTTACGGTTGACGCGGTTGTTGTTCAGTCTGGCCATGTGCTGCTCGTAGAGCGCGCCAGAGCGCCAGGGAGAGGCTTGTGGGCCTTGCCGGGTGGTCACGTCAACCCCTCTGAAACATTTGACGAGGCAGTCATCAGAGAGCTTAGAGAGGAAACTGAAATTAAAGTACCTGAAAAGGTTCTTAGAGGATCAATTAAGTATTCCAAAATATTCGATCATCCATCTAGATCATTACGAGGGCGATTACTAAGAAAGAACGGACGAACAGTTACAAACGCATATCTAATCAAATTGGATGATAATAATCCACTACCTCGCATTAAGGGGTGTGATGATGCCAAGAATGCTAGATTTTTTACATTCAGTGAAGTTAAAAACATGCGCGATAAATTGTTTGAAGATCACTATTCTATCATAGAGCATATGTTAGCAAGAGTTTAAAATATATTACACATCAACGGGAGTCGTATGATGAAAACACTAAAACAAATCGAAGAAATAGTTAAAAATATAAACTTTTGTAATTGGATTTTTTACATCGGTAGTAAAAATGATGTGCCATACTTACAAGTTCAATTCATAGCAGCAAATAATGATACTGGAATAGTTGAACTACAGAAGTGTAGAAAGTGGCAATTAAGTTATTATATGACGACTTCTGAGATTATAAGAACAGCGTTTAAGGCAGTTTTGGCAGCAGTCGAGCACGAAGCCGCTGAAAATTTTCTTTACAAGAATGTGAGAATATTTAACCCGCATGTTGATGTTGAAGCGCTTGTAGAAATCGCACAATCTGATAAGATTGATGTACGAACTTGAGAATATAACAATGAAAATAATAGAAAAAATTTATGATGAAATTACATCTCTCTTCAGAGACGATGCATGCGCAAATGGGTCAGACGCAGAAGTGGAGTCACAACGTATGGCCGCCTTCTTATATTTTATTAAGGGTAAAAAGCAAAACAAGTCTTCATTTTACCAAGAATTAAACCGTAATATAGTTATCTTTGATGAAGAGTTAGAAGATTATGTTCCGGTGCCATTCCCAGAAGATTTATTTAACCGGTTAACACAATTCTGTGTAACTCATAATATTAAAATAATTGAAAATGGGCTCTCTGAACTAGATTTTAATAATGTTAGAGGAGATCAAACTTCATTCATAGTATTTTCTTACGATGATAAAATGGTAAAAGTTATTTTTGCAATTGACTCATATGGTACAACGATTGGGGGTTGTATTTACGAAAGAGGTAAAAGCCCAACATTCGATCTACTGTTAGTTAACAAAGTAACAAAAACGGTCAATCTATATGAGTGATAAAACTTTTGAGTTGCTTGTAAAACAAGCAGAGACCAAAGATCAATTTGGTAGAATTTATCCATTAGAAGAATTGCAAAGAATATGCGATAAATTAAATAATAAAATGGTATTTGGTGAACTAGACCCCACATCAGAACTCATGATTAATGTATTAAAAGTTTCTCACTCGATTTCAGGTGCTAGGATACATGATGGCAAACTCTATTGTACATTTAAAATATTAGATACTCCACGCGGAAACCTACTTGCACAATTAACTGATACTGCATACATTAGACCTGCAATGAGATTACTTGCCAAAGTCGCAGACAATGGAACAGTCACAGAATGTGATTTAGTGGCAGTCGATTTTTATACCAATAAATTATAGGAAAATTATTATGAGTTTAGTTGAAGATTTTAATAACAAAATTAAGAATGCTGCCGATATTCTAGACGTCACAGAAGGTGATATTATATTACATTTAATTTCTCACTTTCTAGAGAATGATTCATTTTTAGAAGAAAATTATGATTTCGAAGAAATGGATGTTGAAGCTTTCTTCAAAGAAGAATTTTCAGATTATAAGTTCGAAAATCTCTATAATCCAATTGTTAACGAACATATTGAACCTAGAATGGGTGCAAGTGGTTACGCATTCCTTACCATTTCAAACGGTGAAGAGTTTTTACAGATTAAGTACATGGTTGACTCATATGGTGAAGTGTACCAGGAATATTCTGATTACGAGGTTAAGAAAGTAAAGCCAGTCAAAAGAGTGCAGACATTTTATGAATGATAAAGAAAACATTCTAAAAATAGTAAAAATATATAAAGATTTTTTGGTTGGATCTGACATTACGTCGCACCAAGCTGATCTTAATTCTGTTGAACTAACCGAATTGCAAAAGTTCGAACATTTACTTTATATGTTGGATAAAATAATAGAACAAGATGATATAGAAAAATCTAATAGATGGATTGGTTTTATACAAGGAGTCTTGTGGTCGTTAGATGTATTTTCAATAGAAGATTTACGTGGTCACGTTTTAACTATACAACTTAAATAAGGTTTAATTTTATGGAAAATTTTGAAAGCTATATCTTAGACGAATTAAGCGAATGGGCATTCTCAGAAAAAGAAAAAATATGGGCTTTCGCTTTTGCGTTGGCAGAAAAATGCACAGATGCAACAAATAAGGTCGATTGGTTCCCCGTAAACAATTATTTTTTCAAATGTATTGATGATTCTAGATTTGTTGAATTTAGAAATGAACTAAGATCCATAATCGTAGATAATGATATAACAGTGTTTGAGGTAATATACCCTGTTGTCCGAGGAAACGGAGAGATTGGAGCAGAGCTTAGGGCTACAATTATATTCTTTGTTAAAGATGAACTTTATAGATTAACTACTTTTGTTGATTCTTATGGTGAGTTCAACACGAACTATAGCGGTAGGATTTCAGATCATATTTCAATTAGAAAAGTTCAGAAGACAACAAAAACGATACTAGATTATGAATAATCAAGAGAAGGCCGTGGAAGGATGGCTACTTAATAAATTACTTCAAGATAAATTATCTTTAGATCAAATATTAAAGTCATATAGACAAGACGGATGGAATGAAAATTTATTTGATTCTACCGACATGAAATTTTTGATATTTAAATTAATTAGGGAGCAAAAGGTTAAATTAGATGAAAATTGGAAATTAATAATCATATGATTGAATATCCATCAATATCAAATACAAAACGAGTGAAGTTTGGTGATCAAGTCATCGTGTTCGATAAAATCGATGGTTCTAATTTCCGGGCCAAATGGAATAAGAAAAATGGCTTTTGTCTTTTTGGTACGCGAACACAGTTAATCGATGAAACAACACCATACTGGTCGTCTGTTTATGAATTGTTCATGAACACAATCGCGGATAAACTAGAAATTTTTTGCACAAAGTCAAAGAAGGACAATATTATTATCTTTTCAGAATTTTACGGGGATAACTCGTTTGCGGGTCACCATGAAGATGAACCACATAGATTGATACCATTCGATTTATATGATATGAAAAATAAATCATTCCTTGGTCCTGAGCAATTTATAGAAGAAATCGGCGCACTTGTGGAAATTCCAAGAGTTTTAGATAAAACTATACTGGATTTCGAATTAATCACGAACGTTAGAAATGGTTATTATGACGTCAAAGAAGGTGTAATATGCAAGGGATTGACTAGGAAAGGTAACTTTTCTGGAGGAGTGCCAATGTACAAAATTAAGACAATGGCATACCTTGACAAACTACGAGATAGATTTAAAGATGATTGGGAAAAATATTCGGAGTAAATGATATGAAAAAATTAGTTATATTAAGTGGTGGTGTTACAGTAGATATCGCAGATCATTTCTCTATTAGTGCTTCGGCATATGGCGGCACCGGAAGAAGACTCAAAGATAAATTCCTTAATCATCAAGATTGTAAATTTGATGTAAATTTACTTAAATCTAGAATGGTGGATCATGAGCAATATGCGTTTGAAACATATGAAGAACTTAGTACAGTTGTGGACGAACTAGTTCAAGACATGCAAGTAAAAGTTATAGTTTTTAATTGTGCCATTCCTAATTTCACTGCGAATAAAATAGGTGGAAGAATTGAAACTTCTACTGTCAATTTCTTATTGGAATTTTACAAGCTTGATAAACTTGTTAATAAAATAAGAAAAACTAGAAAGGATATATTCTTAGTAAGCTTTAAGACAACACTAGGCGCAGACAAATTTGAGATGTATAATTCTGGTTGTAAGTTGTTAAAAGAATCATCTTCTAATTTAGTGCTGGTTAACGATAGAAAAAATTCATATAATATGATTGTCACACCAGAAGAATCTGTTTACTCGTATACTAATAATCGCGATGCAGTATTAGATGAATTAGTGCAAATGACTTTGGATCGATCTCATTTAACATTTACTCGATCAACGGTTGTATCACACGAAGGTGTCAAGTGGAGTGATGAAAGAATTCCATCTAATTTAAGACAAGTAGTAGATTGGTGTATAGACAATTCAGCATATAAAGAAGGATATCCGGGGTCTGGAGTCACAGTTGGTCATTTTGCGTGTAAGTTGGACTCAACCACATTCATAACCAGTAAAAGAAAGACTAATTTTAATAAATTAAATGAAGTTGGTATGGTTTTAATAAAAACTGATGGGCCGGATACAGTATTGGCATATGGCGGAAAACCGTCCGTTGGAGGCCAGAGTCAGCGCATAATTTTTTCAGAACATGGTGGGATGGATGGAATCGTTCATTTTCACTGTTCAATGAAAAGCGACTGTATAAATGATATTCCAATTGTATCACAAAAAGAAGCCGAATGCGGGTCGCACGAATGTGGTAAACGTACATCAAAGGGACTTAAAGAATTTATAGTAAATGGTGATAAAATCAAAGCAGTGTACCTTGACCAGCATGGGCCTAATATTGTATTCTCAAAACATGCTAAAGCCGAAAATATCATAAAATTTATACAAGATAATTTTGATTTAAAAACTAAAACAAATGGATTTACATATGAATCAACTATTATCGAGGGAGCAGTTCAATAAACAATGTCTATTGAGGGATAAGTCGCTTTGTGTCTTCTGTGATGCACTCGCCACGGAAGTGCATCACATATTAGATAGAAAACTATTTAATAATGGTGGCTATTATTTAGATAATGGTGCTTCAGTATGTGAAAAATGTCATATAAAATGTGAAAATTTATTTTATACAGTTGAAGATGTATTGAAAGCGGTCGGAATCCGATGTAGAATAACTCCATCAGATTATACTCCACTGGATAAATTAGACAAATGGGGTAATATCTACGACTCTGATAAAATAATTTTATCAGAGTTATTTGTTACAAATACAAATTTATCTAAAATTATTAGTGAGTATAGTGTCATGACTGAATCAGTTTATAAAAAATATCCAAGAACACGACACGCGCCGTGGTCTAGAACTATAGGCGATGACGATAAAGTTCATACTTCTATGGAACAGTTCCATGGAAAAGAGGTTGTCGTCACAGAGAAAATGGACGGGGAGAACTGCCTAGAAGGAAGTACACTGGTTTCGACTAACAGAGGAAATATACCCATCAGTGACATCCATTTATATGATAATATTAAAATTCTGTCATTTAATCACGAAACCGGGCAAAGAGAATACAAAAATCTAATAGGTACAATAAAAAAAGATCCTTGTAAAGATGACGAATGGTTCGAGATTGAATTAGAGAACGGGGTAAAAATAATAGCAACATCGAATCATTATGTGTGGTTAGATAATTTGCAGTGTTATAGAACAGTAAAAAATCTGAATATAGGCGATGATCTAAAACAAGAAAATTAGCTTTACCCATCTTTTTCATAAATACTAATAAAAGAGTATTTATGAACTGCTATAATTGTGGTAAATTCAATAATATTAAAAATATTGGTCAACATCTAACAGGATGTGATAAAACAACACCTAGACTAGAAAGAAATATTAAATTATTAAAATATAATAATATTTTTATAGAATATGATGAATTACACAAAAAATATATTGATGATGGTATGTCGGCCTTGGAAATATATAAATCCCTTGGCATAGGCAATAGGTATTTTTTAGATTTATTGGAGTATCATGGCATACCGCCACGAAAATTAAAAGAATCTTTCTCAAAAAGAGTTGTAGAAAAGAGAAAAAAAACTTGCTTAGTAAAATATGGCGTAGACAATCCGGCTAAATCTGATGAAATAAAGAAGAAGGTTGCGTCTTCGTTTATGAAGAATTATGGAGTCTGTAATATTTTTAAAACTGATGAATTTAAAAATAGTAGAGATGATATAATGCTGACAAAATATGGCGTAAAAAGTTTGCCGAATAGATATGGAAACTTCAATAAATGGTGGGATTCTCAAACAAAAGAATATAAAAAACAAGTAGGAAAGAAACTAGGAGAAAGTTGTAAAAAATGGTGGCATTCGTTGACGGATGATCAAAAGCTGGAATTGACTGAAAAGAAAATTAAATATCTAAAACCCTTCAGCGATGCAAAATCTTCAAAATTAGAAGATCGTGTAAGTAGTGTATTAGCCGCCTATCAAATAGGTCACACTAGACAAAAATGGATTTCAAAGAAAAGTTATGATTTTATAATAGAAAACACCAAATTTTTAATAGAAGTAAACGGTGATTTCTGGCACGCAAATCCTTCAATATATCACGAAAATGATATACTTAAACATAATAAAGACGGAGTATTCGCAAGAGATATTTGGATAAGAGATCGTTTAAAGAAAGAATTAGCAGAAAAATATGGTTATTATGTTTGTTATATATGGGAACAAGATATGAAAAACATAGATGATGAAGAATTAATAGAAATTATATTTCAACAACTTAAGAATTGGATACTATATGAAAATAGTGAGTATAAAAAAAATTGAAAGACAAATTGCAAAATACGATATTGAAGTTGAAGACAATCATAATTTTTTTGCAAATGGCTATCTAGTCCATAATTGTTCCATCTATAAAGATTATTATCACGCCAGATCACTTGATTCTAGACATCATGAATCTAGAAACTGGATAAAACAATACCTATCTGCATTTCAGCATAATATTCCGGAAGGTTATAGAATTTGTGGAGAAAATCTGTACGCAAAACACTCTATTGCATATGATAATTTAGAATCATATTTTTATGGTTTTTCTATATGGAATGAGAAAAATGTGGCTCTTTCATGGGACGAAACAATAGAATGGTTTGAACTGCTTGGAATTGTTCCGGTTCCAGTGTTATATCGAGGAATATATGATGAAGATTTAATAAAAAAATTATATAATCCTAATGCTAATATGGAAGGTTATGTCATAAGAATATCGGATTCAATTCCATATGAACAATTTGGACAGTATGTTGCAAAATTCGTTAGAAAAAATCATGTTACAACAAATGAACATTGGATGTATTCAGAGATTATTCCAAATAAATTAAGAGTACAAGTATGAAGTTTAACTATAAGGTTGTTAAAAAAACGGAAAAAAGTTATTTAGGTGATATTTGTTCACAGATTGTAAATATAACAGTTGAGGTAAATGGTGAAACGTTATGGTTGGCTATGGCCATACAGCCATTTATATATTATTATCTCACTAGTGCACAGACTCAAGGGTTCTATGTAATTACAGATCTGCCATATGAAGAAGGAAAGCTAGAAGAATATATTGAACAGTTAAAAATAGCTCTAAGTAGATTAGAGGCATTTAAAATAAAAGCTGAAGAAATAATAGAAACTGGAACCATAGAGATATAAACAGTTCACCATTTCATATACATAAGCAAACAAAACATATATAAATGTAACTTTAGTACGAATTTTTCAGATTCCTATAAATAAATGAAAAGGAATAGAAAAATGATGATAAGATTAGTAGATTTTGCAAAATCGCAAGGTGTCTGTTACAGAACTGCATACAACTGGTTCTATCTCGGGTACATTGAAGGGGCATATCAAACGGCGTCCCGCACCATTCTGGTGCCAAAAGATGCCAAAGTCAAGAGAAAAGGCGAATAAATAGCTGTGAATCTTGCCCACAAAATTCAGCTAAAGCCAAACAAAAATCAAAAGCAAATGCTGGCGCGAGCCGCAGGCTGCGCCAGATTCACGTATAATTGGGCTTTAGCTGAGTGGGAAAAGCAGTACAAAAATGGTGAAAAGCCATCGGCTTTAAAGCTCAAAAAGAAATTCAATTCCATAAAAGAACAGAATTTTCCATGCGGAACATTGCGCGAAAATTGGGTGGTTGAATTAGGAACTGAAATGGTGTACACTTCTGTGCATGTTTTAGGAAGCAGATATAAATATGTAAATGAAATTAAATGACATATTACAAGAAGGTTTAATTAAAATAGATACACAAATTGTTGAAAAAATCACGAAGTTATTTTATAACTTCGTGATTTTTCATTTGTCTAATGACCTTATTTCAAATAAAAAACTATTACAATCAAATTTAAATCATTTTGGTATTAAAAAAACGCCAGAGGAAATAATGGACGAATTTGATAACGAAGTAGATAACCTAAGCTCTGTCAAAAATTTAGGTTTCAGTAGCAATCAAATGTATTCTTCTAATTTTGATATTGTAGAAACCAGAAGAATAATATATCCAAAAGCAGGAAGATTCAATCTAACTATGTTTGCGGGTAAATCTAAAGGCACTAGAATTTTTGGTGAAGTTATAAAAGAAACCGGTGATATGAATTTATATATGACAGGTATAATTGGTACTAATGAGTTAAAACAGTTACTATCAAACGGATTTACCAATCTTTCAGATCTATACGAAAAAATGAAACATTTAATAGAACATGAGTTAACCCATGTATACCAAGTATTGGTTTTGTCTAAGAAAGACCCGCGACAAATCCATAGTGATTATGATTCTAATTTACCAGAATTCACAGACGATTATTATCTAGGTCAAGTAGAGTTTGATCCATGGATCAAGGATACTATAAATTACGTGAAAACAGTAACTAAAAATAATAAACTGAATTCTAAAAAGAGTAGACAATTGTTAGATTATATTTTTAATGTATCATCTGACTATGAACAACTCGATGATAAACTAAAACATCTAAGACATTTCTTTTCAGTATTAAAAAATAAAAACTATGAGAAATATAAGAAAGCGGTAAAATACGTTTTTTCTAATGTTTGACATGCTATAGCAATGATGATATCGTTTCACTAAACATAGGTGAAACATATGCAAAACGAAGTTCCGTTCAGAATCTGGAATAAAGATTCAAGAAAAATGTTGTACTGTCACGAAGCAGCAAGATACATTTTAGATCTTAGAAATAATACAAATGATTTAATCGCGTCATATTATTGCGGCGTTCAAGATCATCGCGGTAAAAAGATCTATTCTGGTGATATTCTAAAAAAAATTACTCCAAAATCAAACCAGGCAGATGACTCATTCATTTTTATTGATTTTACTAATCATAACGATAGCGGATTCGCCTTTACGGTCGAGTTACATAAGTTTGGTTCTGATGTAGGATATTTTTTCTTACAGGATGTTTTACCAGATTATATAGAAGATAATTATTTTAGAATTGGAAATATATTCGAAGATAATGAAGAGGATGATTCCTTGTCATGGAGACAAATCGCAGAAAATTATAAAGGGGGGCTTGTAGACGATGTTCAAATCGATTTTGAAGTTTCTTAAAAAAGAAAAAACACCCAACAAGGTAGAACCCACTGGTCCATTAAAATTTGAGTATAGAATTATAAGTAAACAGATAGAATGTAAACGCGCAACGTTCGATGGTGTTATTACAAAAACAGATCCTACAGTCCTATATTCAATCAGGATTAAAGACTTGTCCGGTTATACTGATTGGGGTGAGAAGGAGCGCGTCATCGCTGATAGTGATACGTATCCACTAGAGCAGTGGGATGGATTTATTTTTGAATCACTAGAAGAAGCAGAAGAGCACTTGAAACGTTTTCTGGCATGTCATGCCGGAGGCATAGTATTATCTAGTAGAGATATTATACAAGAAGTAAGTACAGGAGTGTACGAACCGTGAATATGTTAAATTTGCCAGAAATTATAAAGAATAAAGATAGTTTATATGATGGAGACTTAACACATTATTTTCAATCAGTGATTAATAATGCTAGGAATCTTAAACACCCATATCACAATTTTAGGCATATGTTTCATGTAACGTGGCTATGTTATGATGCAGGCGAATACTATTTCAACAGACGACTGTTGGATGGTCGTCAGATACGCAACCTATTGATCGCTGCAATGTTTCATGACTTTGATCATTCTGGTAGAACGGGAAATGATGATTTAAATATTGAGCTTGCCATACGAGGTCTAAAAAAACATTTACATAAAATAGACGAACCATGGTTCCATGATATTTGTACATTAATAAAATTTACAGAATTTCCGCACAAGATTAAAAGTGACAGTTTGTCTCTATCCGCGCAGATTCTAAGAGATGCTGATCTTAGCCAAGGATTATCTCCGGTGTGGGTTCAAGAAATTATATTCGGCCTGTCATCCGAGATGTGCGTATCTCCAATTGAAGTATTCAAAATGCAGCAGGGATTCTTTAGCAATCTACGATTTCATACGGATTGGGCTTTAAGCAAGTTTCCGGAAGAATTAATTCAACAGAAAATCAAAGAAGCTAATGATTATGTGTCTTTAATATAGAATATCTACGTTTTTACATTCAAGACATAAATAAAACATGGGGATATAAAATGAATTTTTCTATACTTAAAACACTAGATGAAAGTAAAATAAAAGACAAAAAAAGATATGTGAAATATCAACTTATAACCGAAAATGAGGTCATTTCTTCTTTTCTTGTGTTAGAAGAACATGCCGAAAAATTTGAAACTGATATACCAGCAGAAATCTTTAGTATAGAAGATATTAAAAAAATATATCCAATTGATATTATCTAGGAGATATATTTTAAATGGCTATTAGTACAGATTTTGAAATACAAAATGACGCGGATATACGATATATCGGGGCTGCACATGGTGTTGCCGGTGCCGGTTATTACACCGTATTAGAATTACATAGATGGCTTCAAAGCTTGGCGGATGACGCAACATCAAGTGGTGATGACTTCATGGACATTACGAGAAACACGCCATCCGATAAATCATTTGATACAATTATAACACTAACAAATGGGTATAATATAGATGCCACTGCAGCAGAACACTTATATGGTGGGTCTATAATCCAATCAGGCGGTGCAGAAATTTTTGACGGCGTGCAAGTGATTTCAACCGCTGGCTGTCACGTCGAAATAGTCCAAAATGGATCGATAATTGTCGGAGACTTTTGGAATTCTATTCCATTCGGATCTGTTAATGAGGGTCTTAATCCAGATCTGGCAAATGGTATATCGCATAGATTTATTTTAAAAGTTAGAAATGGCGGCGCTGATATAGATGGGAGAAAACTTTTATTCCAAACTAGAGAATGGGGGAAAACTTTTTCAGAGTTTAAGATCAATGGCACCGGGCGCGGTGTCAACGTAGTACCATTGACATACTCCGATGATCTAAACAACTCTACTGCAAGTGGTACTGTAGCAGGTTGGACATCGATTACAAACTTAACAGAAGGGTATAATGGAATAGACGTAAACAATGATTCTAGTCTAGAATATTATTATAGTCAATGGGATAAAAGCTCTTACACAATTAATCAATTTTATGAAAGAATGAAATATCTCTCTAGGAGAGGGACAACCGATGTATTGTACGGTCTTAATGGAGAACTGTTTAGAGGTATAACACATGAGATAACAGTTGATACTCCAACCGGAACATTTGATCCATTTGAGGGCGTTTCTTGGTCCAGTGGCACTGGTCAAATGTTAGCGATAAATTCTACAACAGCACCTACCAAAATGTGGATTCAGTTACTAACTGGTGTAGCACCTACAGATAATCAGGTTATAACTGGCGCATCAACCGCTACATGTCAAGTAAACGTGACTGTGGTTGAGCGTAGTCTAAGCTTTCCTTTCTGTGGTGTATCAACTGGTTCAGCATTAATAGGATCATATGGCTTCGGTCTAGAAGCGTCTGATTTAACAGCTAATGATAAAGTCTTCGACTTGACCAATACTTTGTATCAAGCTCCAAACTATGTTACTTTCACCATCGGTGGCTTAGTTAGCGGCGAAGACTATGTTTTAGTTGCGCCAAATGATGGAGGGGCAATTGATGTTAATCAGTTTACATTAAATGGTGCATTGAGTGGCGCCGCCGTTACAAGTGTTGTTGTAAATGAGGCAATACCAACGGATACGCCAGCAACTGGCACAATAAGAATCCAGAGAGCCAGCGGAGCATATTCAATACATTCATACAGTGCCGTGAATAGTGCTACGAAAACATTTACTATAACTTCACATGACTTTAGTTCTAACGGAGCAGCAGATAACGCTAACGCGTTTATTAGTTATATTGATAAATTGGCATCAAGTACTAGTGAAAGTTTTACGGCAGTGTATTCAGGTTCGGACAGAAGCTTATATATACGAGTAAGAGATGGTGGGGTTACCCCTATCAAGACATTCGAATCAACCGGCACTTTAGGTTCCGCTGGCGGTTCGGCAACAGCAGTTAGAACGAGTGACGCATAATGCATTATTTTATAGTAAATTCACAAACAAATCTTACAGTTGCAGAATATGATGCACAGGCCCCAATAGCGCCAAGAATTATAGACGAGAATTATTCTGGTAATAAATTCATCACAAAAGATGAGAACGGTGTTATTATTGATCATGGTGATAATAATTGTTTTGTATGGACAATATTACAGTTTAAAAGAAAATTAACTCAAGAAGAACGTGTAGCTATTAGAATTGCTGCTAAAACTAATCCATTAATTGAAGATTTTATGGATATGTTGGATTGTGCGCAAGAAGTTAGATCTGATGATTTAGAACTACAGTATTGTTTACAAATGCTAGAGGATGCTGGTATAATAGCTGTTGGTAGAAAAAACATAATATTGCAAGGAGATTAAATTATGGCAGCAACATATACCGCTTCATTTTTAGGTGTTACATTCGGTAACAATAAAAGTATGGCAGGACTATTTAATGGTGTAGGATCTGGGGTGATATTGCGAGTGAAAAGAGTCTGGATTTTAAATAATCAGACTGCAGGTGTTACTGGCGTATTAACTACTTTCAGTTTAAGACGCTCTACGGCCCAATCGTCTGGAACAAGCGTAACACCAGTAAAACACGATACAGCATCAGCATCTTTACCAGCGCAGGTATTATGCGCCCATGGCGCAACAGTGACATCTGCTACAGCCGATACGTTTAGAAATTGGGTGTGGTCAAATGACGAACCGGCAGTTTCATCCGCGACTTCGGACGAATTTGAGTGTCTTGTTCCTCTGAATTGTATATGGGATACTGCAACGGGCGATGCAGATATAGAGCCAATAGTATTGCGCGAAGGTTTTGGTATTGATGTAAGACACTCCGGTTCATCTGCTGTTGGTATAGCTGATATTTTCGTAGAGTTTACGAGTGTTTAATTTGTGGCCAAACAACAATATAGGGTATATGGACAATTTGAGTGGGTAAGTAATAGTGGAAACGCTTTAATTGCTCTAGTCAATAAAAATAATAGCGGTAAAAAAATTACTATTAGATCGATGGAAATTATTCCATTAATGAGTATGGACGTTGCTACTGCGCCGACAACAGTTGTTGCTGTTGCGGCGGGATTTACTCTAGCTAGAGCAACCAATGTGACTGGTTCACCAGTCACATTGGTTGCTAATGATTCTAACTCTACATGGCCATCTATGGTGTCTTTATTGAAGGACGGTTCTATAGATACAGAAAGTACAACATTCCATAGATCTTATGTTTTAAAACAATTGGTGCCATCTGGATTGTCATGGTACGGAAGACATAGACCGTATTCATACGGTCGATTAAACTCTGCTCCAAGAGATGATGCGGATGAAAAATTTACTGTGCGCGCAGGTGAATGCTTGGCATTGTATGCGAGTACATTTCGAGCGGCATTTCCATTAAGAGTAACTGCTACAATAATAAGAGATGGCACACCCGCACAAACATTTAACGTTAGTTATTTAACTAGTGTGCTGTGTCCAAACCATGTTATTTTTGCCATTAAAAATGAATCTGGTTCTGGTGAGACTATTTTCCTTAGAGATTTGTCCATAGAGGAAGTCGGCACATTCGAATCACCATATTTCCAAGTGGTCCCAACTGGAGGCTTAATAGAATCAAACGTATCAACCACGGTAACCGCATTACGTTTGGACACATCTTATGATGATCCTTCGACATTTGTTGAGATAAAATCGGATTGTCCATTCTTCCCATTTGGGCAACCAGAAAATGCATTCGCCGATGCATCCGCAGGATCGCCAAAGGGTTTTAATTATTTAAAAACAAAGGACTTTCTTGGTCCTACTTATAGAGTATTTTTTCCAGAATTGACTGGAGTAAATTCAGCAGCGGCAGCCGATGCAAGATTTACTGTAAATAGCCACGCCAATACCGATATAATGGTGCGAAAGTCAAATATAGTTATTAGAGAAGGTGAAGGTATTGCAATAGTAAGTTCAGCAGAAACAGCAGCAGGTGCTACTACAGCGGTAACTACGTCAGGATGGTCACCTATCCATGTGGGTATTACTTTTGACGTCGAACCTGCTAGGATACCGATTATATCAGGTAGTGGTATAGTAGAAGGGTCTAGATATAGAATTGAGAGAGTATCAGATAATTCTTTAGTTTCTACTGGTTTAGTTGGACCATCTGGAACATTTTCATTTGAATACACGGAAGAAGATACCCCATTAGAGTTGCGTTTGCGAGTAAGAAAAGCCAGTTCTGGTTCATTATATAAACCATTCGAAGTCCAATTTACACAGACTTCCGCCGATGTTAATATTCCAGTATCTCAAATATTGGATGAATAATCATGGCAATTTCTATAGATTGGGCCACAAAAATAATTACGATTCCTCAATCGGATTTGACATTAATTTCTCCAAATTTATATGAATTGGATGTAGACTGGTTTAGACTTCAATTAAAAAACCTCGAAGATAGTGAAGATGGTATGTGTTTTCCTGATACTCATAGACACAATACTGAAGTCAGTTTGTCTGGCGTCACTTATGCTAGAATAGTGGAAATAATTAATGGATATACTATAACATTTGAAGACGGTCCATATACGGTTAAATGCGTAGGTGCGAATCATAATATTAGTGACGTAAAAAATGTCAATCAAGTCTCTCTAATTGTCACTAATTCGGCCGGCTTGGTTGTCACATCCGCATCCGGTGGTGGGAGTAGTCCAACGGCGGCACAGATTGCCACGGAGGTATGGGAGAGATTGTTGTCCTCCCATGTTAATATTTCGACCATGGGAGGAATGATAAATTTATTGAATACGAGAACAACTGCAATCTTAAATTCATTAAGTTCTCAAAATTTTAAAATAGATTTATTATTATCTAATGACTCTGATATATTAATTGATACTGCACAATTGTTATCGAGTTTGTCACTGGCTCTAGACATTCTTAATACAATATTGAAATATAGCGCAAATAGAACTAAAATAGACAGAAATGAAAAAACTCTCACCATATATGATGACGATGGCACTACGCCAATTAAAATCTTTCAACTCAAAGATTTTGATGGTGTTGCATCTATAACAGAAATATCAGAGAGAATGCCTCAATGATAAGAGATTCTCTTGGTGGAATTTTAACAAATGGTTTGCTTGGTAATATGATAATATCAACATATAATCTTTCCATATTTAATATTATAGATATAGAACTACAAAGACCATTAAGAGGAGTTTTGGGAGTATCTGAGGATAATCAAAAATCATCCAAAATAATATTTAAAATAAAAATGTTTGGTACAGAGTATAGCAAGTTATACAATACTGATGATAAAACCATAAATATATTAATGCGATTAATTACTTTCGGTGGTAAAATAAAGAAAATGTTAGTGAATATAAAATTCAGAATTAATCAAGAAGATTTACAGGTAAAAATTCATGAAAAAAATTGATTTAGACAAAGAAACATCATTTGACTTAGAGATGGAAATACATGGCGATGTTCCAAGTGGAACTAAGAGCAATGTGCATTTTACGATACTCTCCGAGAATATGAACATCTCTTTTACAGGTAAAAAAATTGAAAACGGCGTATATAGAGTTACGATCCCGCCTTTGAAAAATATATTAGAAGCCGGATTATATAATTTTCAAGTAAATGTTATAGTTGGAGAAAAATATTTTTCTCCAATTCAAGAATCAGTACAATTGATAGAAGAAATAAAACCTATAATAAAAATGAAATCACCACAGTCTCCGGAGAATAATATAGAGATAAAGATAACGGAAAATGTAAATAAAGATTCGTGCGAGAAAAAATCTCCACTAAAAATTAAAAAGATCGGAACAATAGACATTTGACATTCCGCATTTAAGATGATATAAATATCAGTGTCACATAGGAGTTATGGACAAATGAAAATCAATCCAATTTTAAACGTAGACAGTTACAAAACATCGCATTTCGGTTTCATGGAGAATGGAACTACTGAAATCTTCTCATACATTGAGAACCGCGTCGGCGGTTCTTACAAATCAACGGTATTCTTCGGTCTTCAATTTTTCTTGAAAGAATATCTTTCCACGCGAATAACGATGGAAATGGTTGACGAGGCTGAAACGTTTATCATGGCACATGGCGAACCATTTAATCGCAGTGGTTGGGAATACATTGTTAAACATTTGAATGGTAAAATTCCTTTACGCATTAAAGCCGTTCCAGAAGGGACGGTAGTACCGGAAGGTAATGTTCTTGTCACAGTAGAGAACACTGACCCAAACTGTGCATGGGTTTCTTCATATTTTGAAACAGCACTATTACGTGCAGTTTGGTATCCATCTACCGTCGCAACTAGGTCTAAAAAGCTAAAAGAAATTATTACAAATTACCTATATGTAACCGGTAGCCCAAGTCTGATAGATTTCAAATTAATAGATTTTGGAGCAAGAGGCGTTTCAAGCTTAGAATCTAGTATGATTAGTGGTGCGGCACATTTAGTAAATTTTTTGGGCACTGATAATATTGCTGGTATACATTGTGTACAGAAATACTATAACACCACAGAAATGGTAGGTTTTTCCATTCCGGCATGCTATGATAAAGATACAGAAATATTGACTTCACAGGGATTTAAGCCGTTTAAAGAGCTATCGATGGATGATAAAGTTGCCGAATATCATACTGACAACACGATATTTTTCAACACGCCAGAAAAAATAATTGAATCGTATTATGAAGGAAATATGGTTCATTTTAGCGACCAATCTAATGGTAAAGTTGATTTAATGGTAACCCCAAATCATAGAATGATTAGAAAATCGTTGGCCAGTGATAAAATAGAAATTTTTCTGGCGGCGGACGCTGGATACAGTCACAGGAACAGAATTATCCAAAATGGTAGAACCCACAGCGGAAAATCTATGTCCCCAATGGACAGGTTAAAAGTAGCTTTTCAAGCGGACGGCGCATTCGCGTCTCACGCAGAAGATTATAATGGTAGTAGAAACGACACTTCACCAATTAGATTTTCGTTCAAAAAACGGAGAAAAATAGATAGGTTGACCTCGATTCTAGATGAATTAAACATTTTTTATACAAAAAATACATACGAAAATGGGTATACTCATTTTTGGGTTGCCGTCCCGGTTGTAGAAAAATTTCAAAAAGATTTATCATGGATAGATATTAGTAATATAAGCTATGAATGGGCTAATGATTTTATTGAAGAATGTTCTTATTGGGATGGGCATCGAAGAAATAATAATTTATTCGAGTATACTTCAATTAATAAAAATAACACCGATACCGTACAGGCGATAGCAGTTCTATGTGGTGTTAGAACTTTATATTATATTTATAAAGATAAAAGGGAAAATAGGAAAACAACTTATAAATTAAGCTTATGGTTAAATAATGAAGGTATATTAGGTACAAAAGTTAAAAAGACGATTGTGCCGTATAAAGGTAATATATATTGCGTAACTGTTAAAAGTGGAATGATAGTTACGCGCCGTAACAATAAAGTTGCTATTAGTGGTAATAGTGAGCATTCTGTTACTACGTCATGGGGAGTAGATAGAGAAGAAGAATTTTTCTCTCACGCAATTGATACATATGGCGGTCCCGGTAAAATGATTTCGCTGGTAGCAGACTCATACGATCTTTTCAACGCGATTAATATCTTAGGAACAAAACTTAAACAAAAAATTATAGATAATGGTTGCACTATCGTTGTTAGACCGGATAGTGGTGATCCGGTGGAAATGGTTCTACGAACAGTGGAATCTCTAGCAAACCATTTCGGCTTCCAATATAATACCAAGGGCTACAAAGTTTTACATCCATCGGTGAGAGTTATTCAAGGTGACGGTATAAATGAAAATAGCGTAGATGAAATTCTTCGGACATTAGCACTTAATAAATATAGTGCCGATAATGTCACATTCGGCTGCGGGGGTTATTTGCTACAACAGTTGAATAGAGATACACAACGCTTTGCGATGAAAGCTTCATCCGTTGTAGTAAACGGAGAACGCAGGGACATTTGCAAAACTCCTAAAACAGACTTGACCAAAGCTTCAAAGAAAGGTAGAATTACACTTGTTAGTAATGTTAAAGGTATATCTACAAAGAATGAAGAAGACGTGACACGATCCGATATCGTACTGTTAAAAACAGTATTTGAAAATGGTGAGATTATTAACGAGTGCGCGTTTGATGAAGTCAGAAAGAATGCCGGCCATGCCATTAGTTTATAATATAAATCAGGATAATATACCAGATCCAAAAGTGTATATAGGAAGGGGTTCGCCTTATGGAAACCCCTTTAAAAGAGGAATAGACGGCACGAAAACAGAAGTTATAGATAAATATATAGATTATGTGGAATCTAATAAAGAACTAAAGAAAAAGTTCCAAAAAGAATTACGCGGGAAGAATCTGGTGTGTTTTTGTAAACCTAAACCATGCCATGGCGATTATCTACTGTCTATATCAAATATAGATGAATCGATTGAGTTTGATTGATATATAGAAATGTCGAATCAGTTCTCGACATAAAAATGAACTGACAATGTGCCAAATTGGTGGGCATTGCATATTTACTTTGTATAATTAAATAGGAGAAAAATATGAAAAATACTTCAATTTCAACAGTAAAAGAGTCAGCCGGTAGAATGTTAGATTTCTTTGATCGTAGATTCGATTTAATTGAATCATTATTTAATGGGGTCGGCGGATTTAGTTTAGCTAATGATATCGTTAGAGACAATTTATACGGCACGGAAATTCCATATGACATTATCCAAACAGATAGTGGCTATGCGGTTGAAATGGCTCTAGCTGGTTTTTCTAAGGATGAAATCAAAATCACGGTTAAAGATGAAAAATTCTTGTCAGTTTCAGCGAAGAAATCTAACAAGAGCACTGAAAAACGTTCTGGTAAGTTATCTTTTGCATCTAAGGAAGTAAGGTTTTCTCTTCCAAAGAAATTCTCCATCGACAATGTTAAGTATGTAGATGGAATTCTTAGGTTGGAAATTAACATACCAAGAGAAGACGAAAGCAAAAAAGATTCGGAGAGAATAATTCCGATTGAATAACAAAAAGAAACCCGCCAAGTGGCGGGTTTCTTTTTTCATGCCATACTATGGAAAATGGAAAAATATTAATGAATAATTTAAAAGAAATTAATGTAAAAGGCCACTTTGAGAATGATGATTATGTATTCTTTTGGGGTGGACCATTTAGTAATTGGCATAAATGTAAAGTGCCCATGTTCGTAAATAGTCATGGAATAATGGAATTTAACTGCGTCGAACAAGCATTTATGTATTTTAAGGCCATTGAGTTCTCAGACCCTGTCACAGCAGCTAAAATTTATGCAGAAAAAAATGCAAAGGCACAAAAGCAACTAGGTAGACAGATTATTGGGTTTAAACAAGAACGATGGGATTTAGTAAAACAACAAATAATGTTCAAATGTTGTTTACAAAAATTTATTTATAATGATGATTTGAGAAGAATACTTTTTGTCACCAGAGACAAAATGATTTGCGAAAGCTCGCCAAAAGATTTAGTATGGGGCAACGGGCTTCACATATCAGATCCTAATATATTAGATAAATCTAAATGGCCTGGTCAAAATTTATTAGGTAAATGTTTAATACGTGTTAGAGAGTATTTACGAGATACTATATATTTAATTGATTATGAGGCATAAAATCATGAAAACTAATGAAACTAAACCTACAATTTATGTTCTAATTGGTCCGCCATGTTCTGGTAAGTCAACTTGGATTAATAAATTTCTGAAAAATAATAAACAGGATTATTCAATTATATCCTCGGATAATCATATTGAGCGCTTGGCAATTAGAGATGGGCTAACGTATTCAGAAGCTTGGCCAAAATTCATTGGGCAAGCAACGGCAGCAGCAAAACAAGATTTAGAAGGGGCGAAGAGAGATAATAAAAATATTATCGTTGATCAAACAAATATGTCAAAAAAGAAACGTAAATCACTGTTACAAGGGCTTGACCACTACCACAAAATTGCGGTAATCTTTGATTGTGACACAAAAACATTGATTGCACGGAATGAAGAACGCTTTAAAAGAACTGGTAAAAACATCCCAGAAAATGTTATTAAAGATTTTCTAAATAAATTTGATCCAGTAACAAAAGATGAAGGGTTTACTGAGATCCGAAGAGAAAGCTCATGAACAAAAGAAAAGAACAATTATATCAAGAAAAGAATAATGTACTACCACTTATACTGCAATTAAATAAGGGTGGTGAGCCAGTAAAATGGATAAATTATGAAGACGCTTGCACATTTTATGCAAAAGATCGCGTATTATGGTCATTGGGGCAACATAAAGTATCATTGCGGGGAGGTATAAATGCTAAGACGGGTGAACAGTCAGTTTTGATGATGGATACCATTATAGCTGTTGATAATGATGTATCTCCGACAAAATTTAGAAAGAATTCTCCATCTCTTACTAATAAGACTCTTTTTGAAAGAGATAGAAATCTTTGTGCATATTGTGGAAATGTTTTTAAGAAAACTGACTTGACAAGAGATCACGTCTTTCCGACTTCAAAAGGTGGAAAAGATATTTGGGAAAATGTAGTGACTGCATGTTTCCATTGTAATCAGTGGAAAGGTGATAGAACTTTAGAACAAGCAGATCTAAAACTATTATATGTCCCATATGTTCCATCTTTCAATGAAAGTTTGATTTTGTCCAACAGACGTATACTGGCGGACCAAATGCAGTATTTGCTGGCTGGAATACCGAAACATTCTAGGTTACATTTAAGGGCTGCATAGAATGAAACAGTTGGATGATTATCAACAGCGCAAAAAAGAAAGGACGGAATATTACGAAAAGTATGTCTTCAAAAAGAAAATGATATCATGTACGGCATGTGCTGGGTCAGGCCACTATGATAACAATGGATCTCCTAAATGCTCTGTTTGTAAAGGAAAAGGGAAGTTAAAAGAAACCTGAGAGTACAACTCTCAGGTTTCTTCATATATACAAGAAAAAGGATATGAAATGGATAAAATATTGTTTAGGTTAGTTAGCAACGGAAAAGTCTTATGCGAACGTTATTCTATTGACGAAGTTCAAAAAATCAAGGACAATTTACCGGAATCTGAAAGATTAACCGCTAATATAATCCCGATCACTGAGTCGGGCAATCAGTTTTTACTAGGATAATATAATGAGCAGAGAGATATTAGAAACAATTATAGATTCGTTTAATGAATTAAAACAAACACTTCTTCATGAATTTCAGATTGATTTGGATACTTACGAAGTAGATGATTTTGAAGAAGATGAAGATTTAATAGATTCGCTCACAGCTTTATCAGACCTTAACGAGATAGCAGAAAGATATAATTAAAATGTACACGGCATATCAACTAACCGATGACACTGTAAATAAATTAAAATCCCATTTTAATATTAAGTATGCAGATTTCATAGGACATCATATAACTGTAAAGTTCGGCGTGACACATAATGAGCAGTTGCCCATGTTTACAGATGATATCTTTGTTATAGGAGAGGCATGCCACGACAATGTACAGGCACTATTAGTTTCTATCAACGGTAATACGAATAGGCCATCTGGGGGCGTTTATCATATTACTTGGTCTATAGATAGGTCGAAGGGTAAGAAACCGGTAGATTCAAACAAGATAATACACTTGGCACAGAGAATAGCGCCAATTAAAATTAAAGCTATTCCAGTAATATTAGGATAATTATTATGGATTTAAAAAATAAAGTGCAAAATTCAGATAGAAAATTTGGCTCGGCGGCGTTTTATTTTCATTGTGAAGTTATTGAAGGTGATTTAACTTATAATGCATTGTTTACAGAGCATGAAGTTAGAACCGCAATTAAAAGAGCCGCACATAACCCGGAAGATGTGCCGAAGACAAATAAATTTGTTACATGGATCAGACGTTTATTCGGTCGCGCTCAATGAATTTAGTAGCTGAATATATACAAACTATTAAAATTATGATACAATATAGAAAAGAAGGCAACGAAGAAATGGAATTCACCGTTTTAGATAAACTAGATTTCATTTGGAGCAAATTGACTCAAGATGAAATTAACTATATTGAATCAATTAATCTCGATTAGCCTTCCAGTAGTTTAGTAACACGTTTCGCGCGATTGGGCACTTGCTGTGCCCATTTGCTTTTTAGAGCTTGTTGTGCAGCGTCTTTAAATCGACGTTTTTTTATAAGATCAATTGTTATGATGAAACCTGATAATCCAGTATATCCAAGATTAAAACACATATCTAACAGAGCAAGACGAGTGTTTTCAGGATAAGAATTATAATCTGGAAATAATCTATTTACCCCGTCTAACGCTACATCTAGATCTTTTTCAAGCAAATTGTACGCCTGTTCTTTTGTTATTGAACTTAAGCCACTTTTTAATTCACTTTGTGTTAGTTTATGGCCTATACCAATAGTCCAATTATTCGTAGTGTCTAAATATTTTGTAAGTCTATAACCTTCTTCTCTTATAAAATGATCTATTGTTTTTTGATTATATTTCATAATTAGTCCAAAAATATAAAGTTGTCGTCATCGGAATCTTCGTTTTCATCCTCAGGTTCATTGTCATCACCATCCACATTCATGTTTTTTGATTTATCGTATATTTCGAATGGATCAACCTCGGCATCCGCATCCTCATCGTCGATTACTATATTGTCAGTATCGGAATCATCTTCAACATCCTCTATTTCATCTTCTTCATTAGGGATAGTGTCGATATCAGAATCTATTTCATCCGTTTGTATATCATTATCCAAATCATCTTCATTTGGTGGAGATTTTTGTTTGTCTAATAATTGTAAAATTTGTAAGAAATCAAAAGCCATCTTAAATCCTTTTATTGTATTTAGTTGAAATAAGCGATCAATGTGATATCATGGAAAAAAGAGGTGTACTATGAGAAAAGTAAAGGCTATAATCGCATTGGATGAATGCAACGGTATGTCAAAGGACGGTAAAATACCGTGGAGGGTTAAGGAAGATTTCGCATATTTCAGGAAATATACACTTGGAAAAACCTGCGTTATGGGCAGAAATACATATGAGGATATGCTGACATATTGTAAAAATAAAGACGACCCTCTACCTGGTAGAAAAATTATCGTAGTTACTTCTAAAAGTCTACAAAATGTTAGATGTATAAAAAACCTTCATGAACTAGAATCTTTATTTTTAGACGAGGAACTTGTGTTATGCGGTGGAAAAAGAATATATGAGGAAGGTAGAAATACGTTTTTTGTGGAAGAATTTTCTGTAACAGAAATCGAAGGTAATTACGAGTGTGACACATTTTTCAATCCGCATACATATGAAATGGTGTTTGCAACGCAGTTTAAATTGTGCGATCATCTCCCGCATGTGGTTAGTATTTACTATCACCTTTAAGGAAATTAAAAACCATGACAACATATATGTATGAGGATTACGGAAATAGAACACCATTAAGATTATATTCTTTCGCTCATTCTTTTTTATCCGATCTGCAAAAAGGTTTGCAGACTGCACACTTAGTTACGGAGTTAAGCAAAACAAATTCCCAATTATATTGGGAATGGGCTCAATTAGATAAAACTATTATTATATTAGATGGTGGAAATACGGAACAAATTTTAGAGGTTTATAGAGAGTTATGCTATTTTAATACGCCGCACCCGAAAGCTATCTTTAGAGAGGATGCAAAATCCTTAAACGGGTCAGCTACCTGCTGTGGTGTTATTGCACCATATAACAGATCTAGATCATGGTCAATGTCAGAATTGCCGCCGATAGAACAATTTATAACCCAATATAGACTTGCTTAAGGAATAATAAATGAGACTTGAATTAGAACCACAACTGGATTTTTCTGATGTATTAATTTTGCCAAAACGATCAATATTAGAGTCTAGGAAGGACGTAGACATTACGCGCACATTTACATTTAGACATACTGGTAAAACATGGACGGGTACACCAATTATTGCCAGTAATATGCTCACGGGTACATTTTCTATGGCACATGCGCTGTCAAAATATAATATGATGACAGCGCTACATAAACATTACCCATTAGAAGATCTAATTGAATTTTTTAAACATTCCGATTCGAACGTGTTAAATAACACTTGGTATTCAATGGGAATAGTTGATAAAGATTTTAATAAACTATATGAAGTATATGAGAGGTCCGGGCAAAAAATAGAAAAAATCTTATGTGAAGTAGCCAATGGGTATACCAATAAGTATGTAGAATCGATTAAAAGATTGCGGGTAAATTTCCCAGAATCTATAATCATGGCAGGAAATGTAGTAACAGGAGAAATGGCGGCAGAACTAATACTCGCCGGTGCAGACTGTGTTAGAGCCGGAATAGGCGGGGGTCAAATGTGTTTAACAAGAAAAATAGCAGGAGTTGGTCGCCCGCAACTATCTACAGTAATAGATACTGCCGACGCTGTTCATGGCCTAAAAGGATTATTATGCAGTGATGGTGGTTGCTCACAACCTGCAGATGTTAATATAGCACTATGCGCAAACGCAGATTTCGTCATGCTTGGATCAATGTTTTCCGGAACTGACGAATGTGCTGGCAGTGTTGAAGAAATTGATGGTAAAATGTATAAAAAATTCTATGGAATGTCATCTAATAGCGCCATGGAGGATTTTTATGGTGGTAGAGATTCTTATAAAGCATCAGAAGGTCGCACTACTCTAATACCGTGTAGAGGATCAGCAGCACTTATCGCAGAAGAATTATGCGGAGCGATTAGAAGTATGTGCACATATGTTGGTGCTGAAAAGCTGAAAGAAGCTTCTAAGCGTGCTACTCTTATTAAAGTTAGCAACAGATTGAACCAATCATATGAAAAATACACAGTAGGAAATTAAAAATGATCAAAGATTCGCTTGGCGATAGGATGAAACAATTTGAATCCATTTCTCAAAATCATTTGATGCTCAGAACGCCAGTTATAATACGCATCGACGGTGTGGGGTTTTCAAAACTTACTAGAACGCTGCAGAAACCATTTGACGATGATTTTAGAGCATCTATGGCAGAGGTAACAAAATCGCTCTGTGATAATATACAGGGCGCTGTATTTGGTTATACTCAGTCGGACGAAATATCCATTCTTTTACAAGATTGGAAAACATTGACAACTGATAGATGGTTTGCAAACAACGTACAAAAAATTGTAAGTGTGTCAGCTTCAATGGCTACAGCTTTTTTTGCAAGGGCATTTAAACATTCCCAAAACAAAATTGCTTTTTTTGACGCAAGAGCTTATAATCTTCCGAAGGAAGAAGTAGTTAACTATTTTGTCTGGAGACAAAAGGACGCAACTAGAAATAGTATAAATTCTTTGGCACAGTCAAAGTTCTCTCATAAAGAATTGCATGGTAAAAACACCTCACAAGTGCAAGATATGTTGATGGTGCATCATAATATTAATTGGAACGATCTTGAAACGAGATTTAAGAGAGGTATTTGTGTTATAGACGGGCAGATAGATTTAGAGTGTCCGATCTTCACACAAGATAGGGGATACATTGAAAAAACATTTACATTTGAAGAAGTGAAATAAGGAAAAATAATGGACTTAAATAAATTTGTAAAAGACGCAATAAGAACAGAAAAAGTTGTTGATGAGGTCATCATCAAAGATGTAGAATTCTTGTATCTTCTTGATATATTAAAAATTACGACTGAAGCCTTAGACGGTTACAAGAAAAAAATCTTTTATGGCAAAAGTGCAAAGTATGATGAACAGATGTCAACTATTATTGAACGGTTGGATGACGCAATAAGTGGACTTGCTTGCGCACAAACCGGTGAAGAAATCACATATACAAACGAAATGATCAATACGCGAGGATTCCACGGCATGCTTGGGATTATTACAGAAGCTGGCGAATTAGCACAAATCCTAGGTAATTATATTGAAACTGGTGAAATAGATATCGCAAATTTGGCAGAAGAACTTGCGGACGGAGCCGGTGGTACAAATTCATGGTATGGCGCAGTGGTATGTGATGCCTTCAACATTGACCCAGAATTACCCCCACGAAACGTTATTCAGAAATTAAAAGTTCGATATCCAGAAAAATATACTGATGAATTAGCAGACAATAGAAATTTAGCCGAAGAGAGAAAGGCTCTAGAAGCGGGTCTATAAAATGAAAATAATTTATCCCCCAAATCCACTTGCGACTAAAATATATCTTGACGATAGTGAAAAGGAAATTTTCATATGGAAATACATTTCACAACAACTTGAAGATGATTTGTACTCAATAGAGTTCTATTTGGAGGAGGGGGAGCATTTTTCTATAGAAAAAGCAAAAGCACATTGTTCATCGATAGAAAGATATAAAAACAGCGCTAAAATGTTTCTTGAAGAATTGGATGAGCCGCATGCGGGCGATTGTATAGCATTACCTGCGTCGTGCGCAAGATGTTATGCGGAGTCTATATTAGAAATAAGTACCGCACCACCATCAAAGGACATTGGACATGCAATTTTTAATACTTTTCATTCAATAAATAACAAAAACAATATACAAGAGGCAATTCAGTTTTTGAAACAAAATTATGAAAATCATTCCAAATATGTCGAATATTTGGAACATTACGGTAAAGAGCATTATTACATAATTTGACTACGTAGTAGATACCAGTTAGTATCTCTCCGTAGAACAATACTACGGAGAGATACGTCATGAAAAAAATTACAAAAGAAAAAGTAGCTTCACTTCTCGCTAAGAACGCAAAACTGGTTGACATTAGATCTCCTGTAGCGTTTAGAGATGGTACTATCACCGGTGCCGTTAACATGCCTCTTAAAAACTTCTTGAATTATTTGCTGGGTTTGAAACCCGCAGAAAAGGTTGTCATATTTTCTGACACATATAATAATGATGATTTAAGATCAATTGAAGCTTATGCAAATCAGTTGAATAAGACTTCGAATATTTTTGTCACAACTTATAAGGAATTACAATGAAATTTTTACCAGTGATTCATTATGAATCTAGACAGCATCCGGCATTCTTACAAAATATAGAAATTTTATTAGAACTCAATGTAAAAGATGTTATTTTATGCGGAGCTTTTGATTATTATGAAATGCTGCGGGCTGCCAAATTTGCTTATAATTTGGGGATGAATGTTGGTGCTAATTTCCTTTGTCAAGATATTATACAAATAGCAGAAGACGAAGTTAATTATTTTGAATACTTATGGTATGATGACTCTAAAGCAGGTTTAGAGGAAAATTATTGTAAAGCCGTATGGAATAGGAAGCCCGCCTTGGCGCCAAAATTATTTGGCGGTGTGGCCTTTAAGTATCAGAGACAACCTTTAGATTTAAAAGCTGCATGTGAAATGGCCGTTAGATACATGGATTGCGTCGTAACATCGGGCGAAGGTACTGGAATAGCCGCAGATGTATCAAAAATAAGTAAAATGCGTGAATACATCGACGGTAAAAAGCCTCTTGGCCTCGCGTCTGGTGTGACTCCGGACAATGTTAAAAATTATGATGTAGATTACATATTGGTCAATACGGGAATTTCAAAAACATTTTATGATTTTGATAAAGACAAGATTAAAAAATTATTGGATATGATAGCGTAAAAAACGGGGCCATTGGCCCCGTTTTTCGTTTACGCTCTTTTTATATTTACTATATTACTATTCTCAGAGTCTTCTACTGCGCAAATCCACTTCTTAACAAAGTTACTTCTTACTATATCATGTCGGGTGAATATCATTTCATCAAATACATTCGATTTTCTAACGACGTCTATCAATTTAGGAAGTCCACTTTGATCATTTTTAATATTGAATAGATCATTCTGTGCGACGTCGCCACACGCTATAATCCTACTGTTTTCACCTGTTCTTGTTATGACTGAATTTATTTCATGAAAATTCATGTTTTGAATTTCATCGATGATTATTATTGCATTGTCCCATGTAAGACCGCGTATAAATGAAGTTGGAACAAACTCAATACAGCCTAGAGACTTCATAGTGTTGTATGCATCGTATTTACCTAGTAAATTATTTACTATGTCCACATACGGAGCTTCGTAAGGTGCTAATTTCTCTTCTATTTCGCCAGGCAAAGCGCCAATATCTCTGGTGCTGACCGCACTTCTTACTATAATTATTTTATCTGCACCAGATCTTTTATCTAATAAATCACTTAAACCTAAAAATAAAGAAATAAAACTTTTTCCGGTTCCGGGCGTGCCATGTGCCAATATATGATTCCCTTGGAAATACGATTCAAACATACTATGTTGGGTCGCTGTTAATGGTTTTATTGTTCTCAAATCATGTATCGAAAAATGTTTCTTTTTTGGTCCTTCTATCCTCGCTTTTGTATTGTTGTCCGCTAATTCATTAAGTTCTTCTATTTTCTTATCTTTCTTTGAACGAGTTTTGCGCATTATAATTTATTTCCCTTATTGATGCTATGACTAAAGAAACTAGATGTGCTAAATATCTGAAGTCATAATTTTATTTAGGAGTTTTTGTGGCAAAATTCATTTATAATGGTAAAGAGTACGTTCCTACTGGCCGACAAGCGGTTAGAACTAATCAAAGAAAGAAGATCGATGAAGCCCTCTTAGAGATACGCCCGGCAGATGTTGACAAAGATGAAAAACAGTTCAATATATGGGTAAAAGAGGAAGATTTATTTGTTATTACGATGATGGATACCGATGATGAAGCTTAAAATTAAAAATTTAAATAAATTGTTTTCTTATTTTAGAGATAAAATTAAAATTAAAGGATTGGTACTTTCAATATCATCTGATGATGATAAATTATTATTTAGTGTTGCGACGCATAAATGTAAAACACATTCTTATGATGGGTTGGCGCAGATTAAATCGGTTCAATTTTCAAACAACATCAATGATGAAAATGTATACGATGCATTAGATCAATCAGTTGAATATTTTAAAAAACAATTATTGGAAATAAATAATTTTATAAAGGAATAGAAATGAAATTAACAGACATCCAAGAAAAATATATTAACATGGATTTACCAACCGGTACATATGTAGGTGTTCGATTTGATGATGATTCTAAAAGTAGAATTAATGATTTAATGACGCAATTAAAATTAGAAAAACCAATTCCGCTTGACAAGTTGCATTCAACTGTAGTTTATTCAGATAAAAAAAGATTAGACGGGTTTAAATCTCAGGGCGATCTTGGTTACGGAAAGAAGCCATTTACGGCAATACCAAAAAATTTTACACTTTTTCCAAATTCAGAGGGAGACACTAATTGCTTAGTCATAGAACTTGAATCTGGTTTCTTGAAAGATAGAAACAGAAGTATAGTTGATAAGTATGGGGTGGAACAAAAATTTCCAGATTATCGTCCACATATAACATTATCATATGATTATAATGGAGATTTACCCGATGATGAATTACTAAAAAGTCTGGGAGAAATTACGTTAGATCATGAATATGATGAACCATTAGATGATGAATTTGTAAATAAATTATAATATGTACAAACTTTCTATAATTACAGTATTATATAATTATCCGGAATGGAAGATGCCAACCTTTTTTCAATCCGCATGTAAAAGCTTTGAACTTGATGAGATTTTTATTTTCAGAGAAAATAGTAAAAGTGATCAAGATTATTTAAAATTTATCAGTAGTAATAACTTAAAAGAGTCCAATTATACTAGATTATTTTATTATAAGATAGTACATCTTAGGAACAACATAATAAAACAATTTAAAGACAATCGACTTATATTATTTTTAGATGCATTAGACACTGATATAATTACCGATAAAAACGACATAGTTGAAAAATTTCAAACTTTTTCCAGTGATATAGTTATCGGTGCCGAAAGAAATTTATGGCCACCTACCGTTTATTCTAAGTTATATAATACTAGACATTTTGATACCGCATTTTTGAATAGTGGAACATTTATTGGAAGACGTGACGCTTTAATTCACGCATTAGATAGTATGATTGCACATGGACCGAAAGATATTATTGATGATCAAGGGGCTTGGACTAAATTATTTTTAACCGGTGAAGCTAAAATAGAACTAGATCATCATAGAAGATTATTTTTTTAATACTCAAAATTCTATTGAATTATTAAATATAATTGATGGTAATTTTTATGGGTTTAAAGAACACTCTCCCGCCATTGTACATGATAATGGTTCTGCAGACCCGAGAAGAACTTTTAAGTTAGTTAAATATTAATAATAAATTATCCAACCCTTGTCTGTTGCTATTTGAATATCTGATGGGAGTAAATCAACCACACCAGGATTATTATTAATATTCAATTCTGCACTGTCTTGCGGTATATCTACAAGATTATTGAATATATTAATTAAATTATCTTTATCTAGTAGACAATTATCGACACTTAATGAATTACTAATATTCATGACATCAATAATTTTTATATTATATGCATAGCCGATCATGGCTTGGGTATAAGTAGCCGAAGAAAAATTCAGAGCAGGAATAACTTCTAAATTTACGCAGCTATAAAACATATAAATAAGATCAGTACCAGATGATGTATCTAATAATGGTATAGAAGTCAATCCAGAACAATTTGAAAACATATAACTAAGATCAGTACCAGATGATGTATCTAATAATGGTATAGAAGTCAATCCAGAACA